>Ga0078972_1000289_pt1 | contig 209514 bp, 213 predicted proteins | sample YelNatPaOPGAMG01_FD_67568 | JGI IMG/M metagenome (GOLD analysis project Ga0078972, IMG submission 67568) | Hot spring thermophilic microbial communities from Obsidian Pool, Yellowstone National Park, USA - OP-RAMG-01 (SPADES assembly) (version 2) | ecosystem: Environmental > Aquatic > Thermal...
TATAGTTTTGCCTGTTCTGATTGGAGGAGCTGCTGTTCTAACCCCTTTAACTTTTAGAAGTAAAACTCCTTTAGAAGATAGAAAACCTTCTGTTGTTCAGGTTAATCAATTAAGAGCAGAAGAAGAAAAACAAGATACAGTTTATCTTCCTCAAGCTGTAATTGATTCTGCTTTTGGTTGGAAGTATGGAAAAGTTCAAGAAGTAGATAGTACTGTCATAAATGGTGTAGTACAAGCATTTAGGAAAAGCAAGTATAATGAGGAGGTAAGAGTTGATATAGGGGATGGATGGATAGTAAGGGTTTGGGCAGGTGGAATGAGTATTTATAGGGATAAAAAATGTGTTGGTGGCTGCGGAATCGGAAGACTAGCAAGTAGCTGGGATGAAACTATGGAAGAGCTAGAGTCAGATAGGGTAAGGTTAATCAAATACACAGATAAAGATGGGCATAATTGCTTGGTTGTGAAACGAGATGATAAGACATTAGATATCTACTACGCAGGAATACCTGGTCATGGATTAATTTGGATAATGGATGAGAACTCTCCATACACAATAGAAAATATTGGGTTTTTGCCTGTTGATTTCGATGATGGAACAAAAGGTTTAATGGTTATGGCTCAGATAAAAGGAGATGGAATAGTCGGAATTGATATAGTAAGAGAACCAAAACCATATTATAGCGTTGAGTATAGAGTTGAAGTAGCTTCTAGATAACTTTTTATTTGTTTTCTTATAGAGATTAATTCTATGGTAGTTAGAAGTAAGGAAAAGGAAACAAAGGAAGAAAAAACCCAAGCTGAGATGTTAGAGAAGGACCTTTTCCCCGGTTTATACTACAAACTAAACCTCTCTCAATTTGTAAACGAAGATAAAACGGCCAAAAAAGATGAATTAAAAGCCTATTTGGAATTTCTTGGGTTTAGCGAAGAAACTATAAAATGTGTCTTGGATTACCTGGATGGAAAAGGGGATCCGAAAACTACAGAACTGAGTGTTAAGTATGAATATGATTACAACCCAAATATTCAAAGGAAGTCAAAAGAATTCAATGAACTTGTTGGGTCTATTGAAAAGGAATTGGAAAAAACTGTTGGGGATGAAAGAGCTAGAAAGGAGGGCGCTTTTCGTGTTGCATTGAGCCTTATTGAGAAAAAAGAAAAAGATATACCGAAAGTGATGGAATGCAATATTAGCCTGAATTTTAAGATTAATGATAAATTGGTTCGTATACAAAGAAGAGTGGACGTACCTATTACTGATCCTGTTAGGAAAGAACTGAAGGATATACAAAAATTCAAACCGCAAGAATTAACTAATGATCAACAAATTATTATTAATAATGTTCCTCAGATTGCTACGGTTGCTGCAAAGGGTTGGAAGACATTGTTTGATTCAAATGCGAGCGAACAAGAAAAAGAAGAAGCTTTAAAAAATTATTGGGAATTTTTGGTACGGATTGGGGTTTCTGAAAATAAAGCAAATGAAATGGTTGCGAGACTAAGTGGAGATGCCAGCAATGAATTACATAAGCAAGGAAGAAACGATGAGGCAGAAAAACTTTATACTCTTGCAAAAGATTTGCTTGTTAATAAATATGGAATGAGTTTGGATGATTTCAACAGAGCCTTTTTCTCTGGTGTTGCTGATATCAATCTTGAGAATGCCCCAAATGAAGCTATCAAATTAATTGCTGATGCTTACGAAACATTAAAACCCGATTATTTCTATGAGTTTATCGAAACCATCGTCAGGCCTCTCTTTGGAGGAACAGAGGAGATGCAGGCAGGGGAGTTTGAGGTTGGAAAATTAGAAAAAGCAAAAGAGTTTCTGATGAAAGTTTCTGAGGAAGATAGGAAAGCTCTTTTAAACATTATAAGCGAGAGGATAGAAGAGCTGAATGAAAAAATAAGCGAATGGGTTAAAAAAGAGGAGAAAGAAATAATTGAAACAGCTATAAAGCAATTGGAAAAACTTGAAGGAATAATAAAAGAAATCGAATGATTTAAACGTGTATGTTTAAGGAGTTAGTAGGGGAAGAGAGAAAGGAGAAAAAAGAGACTGGGATGTATGGGTAGAAAGGATGACTACGAAAAAAAGAAAGGAAGACCATATAAAAACGGCGCTGGATGCGGGAATGCAGTACAGCGGAAAGACCCTTCTGGATGATGTCCTTCTTGTGCACAATTCCCTTCCTGAGCTGGATGCGAACGAGATTGACACGGCATACAAATTTCTGGGAAAAACACTATCAGCGCCCATGATGATTACGGCAGTAACCGGGGGGTTTGAGGAAGCGGGAGTGATAAACAGAAAACTCGCAGAAGCATGCGAAAAGCACAGGATCGCCCTTGGGCTTGGAAGCCAGCGCGCTATGCTAGAAGATAGTAATATGAAAAAAACATATTATGTAAAGGATGTTGCCCCTTCCATTCCTGTGATAGGGAACATAGGGGCATGCCAACTGAAAAACTACTCATTAAAACAAATAGAGGATATGGTAAGCGAGATTGAGGTGGATGGGCTTGCAATCCATCTCAATCCTTTGCAGGAGAGCATACAACCCGAGGGGGATAAGAACTGGAAGGGCGTGCTTTCAAAAATAGAGGAAGTTACGATGGAGGCAAGCTTCCCGGTAATTGTTAAGGAAACCGGCGCAGGGATAAGCTTCTCTGTTGCATGGCAGCTGAAAGAGGCAGGGGTAGAATGGGTGGATATTTCAGGAAAAGGAGGGACAAGCTGGAGCAGGATGGAGTACGCAAGAGGGGGAAAGCCAGAAGGGTTTGAGGAATGGGGAATCCCAACCGCGTTGAGCATTCTCATGTGCAAAGGAGTTGTAAAGATGATTGCGAGCGGAGGGATAAGAAGCGGTGTGGATGGAGCGAAAGCAATAGCGCTCGGGGCAGAGATGTTCGGAGGGGCATACCCATTCTTGAAAGCCCTTTACGAAAAAAAACTTGATGAGGAGATAGAAAAATGGAAGGAGCAGTTTAGGAATGCGCTGTTTTTAACCGGAAGCGAAAACATCGCAATCTTCAAAAAGAGAAGGTATTTTATAAAAGGAGAACTGAAAGAATTGGCAGGGCAGATATGATGTTCCACATAGCAGATGTATTGAAGAATGCAAAGGAAGGAAAGGAAGTTTCGGTAAGGGGATGGGTGCACAGGTACAGGAAATTGGGCGAGGATAAAATATTCATAGTTGTGAGGGATGGAACAGGGATAATACAGGGTGTTGTGAAAAAGGATACCGTCAGCGAGAAGGTGTGGAGAAACGCAGAGAATCTGTACATTGAAAGCTCCCTAATTATTAAAGGCGAGTTGAAGAAAGATGAGAGGGCACCCGGGGGGTATGAGATAAGAATATCGGATGTTGATGTTGTGTGCCAAGGGCTTCCTTTCCCAATACAAAAGGACCTGAGCGAGGAGTTCCTGCTGGATGTGAGGCATCTCTGGCTTAGGAGCAGGAAGATGACCGCGATAATGAAGGGAAGGCATTTTCTTGTGGAGTATCTGAGGGAATGGTTGGACAGCCATGGGTTCTATGAGGTTGCCCCTCCGATAATTACAAAGAGCGGTGCAGAGGGAGGGGCAGACATGTTCGAACTTGATTATTTCGGAAGCAAGGCATACCTCACCCAGAGCTCCCAGCTTTACGCAGAGGCGATGATGTTTGGGTTGGAAAGGGTTTATGTTTTAGCGCCGTCTTTCAGGGCAGAGAAGAGCAGAACAAGAAAACACCTTGCAGAGTACTGGCACCTTGAACCGGAGATGGCATGGGTTGAGCAGAAGGAGAACATGGAGATGCAGGAGCAGATGGTTTCCTTTGCGGTGCAGAAGTTTGTGAAAGAGAATGGGGATATTTTGGAGAGCATGGAAAGGGACAAGGAAGAGTTGAAGAAGGTGAGGCCACCGTTCCCAAGGCTGGATTATGAAAAAGCGGTTGAGAAGGTAAACGAGCTTGGAGGAAAGATGGAATACGGAGAGGATTTTGGAGCGGATGAGGAGGAGATACTCACAAAGGAATATGACGTTCCGATTTTTGTGCATAACTTCCCAAAGGAGATTAAGGCATTCTACATGCCAGAGGATCCAAAAAAACCCGGAACTGTTCTGTGCGATGACATGCTAGCGCCAAAAGGGCATGGGGAAATAATAGGGGGAAGCGAAAGGATATGGAAGCTCGATGAATTAGAAGCAAGGATGAAAGAGGTAAAGCTCGACCCTAAAAATTATGAATGGTATGTTGATTTGAGGAGGTATGGAAGCATCCCACACTCCGGCTTTGGGCTCGGCGTGGAGAGGTTTGTAAAATGGGTTCTGAACCTGGAGAATATAAGGGATGCGATTCCGTTCCCGAGAACGATCACAAGAGTTTACCCATGAAAACCATTGTTGACCTGCTATATAAGAGGATGGAAAGGTGCGACCTCTGCCCAAGAAAATGCGGGGTGAATAGGAGAGAAGGCCAGAGAGGGTATTGCGGCGTAAACGGAAAACCAACGGTATCCTCTTATTTCCCACATCATGGAGAGGAGAGGGTAATAAGAGGGTGGAATGGGTCAGGAACTATATTTTTCACAGGATGCAACTTAAGATGTGTATTCTGTCAGAACTTTGACATCTCCCATCTAATGCACGGATATGAGATAGATGTTGAAAGGCTTTCTCGTATGATGCTTGAACTCCAAGAAAAAGGATGCCACAACATAAACCTTGTTACTCCAACCCATCAGATAGCTTTCATAGTAGACGGGGTAGAGAGGGCAAGGAAAACCGGGCTAAGAATCCCGATAGTGTACAACACAGGAAGCTATGATTCCGTGGAGGTAATAAAACTGCTCGAAAGAACAGTAGATATATACATGCCGGATTTTAAATTCATGGATAAGGAGGCAACGAAGAAGTACATGAACGCACCGGATTATGGGGAGGTCGCCGCAGAATGCATAAAGGAGATGTACAGACAAAAAGGTGGGTTGAAGGTTAGGAATGGGATTGCAACCGAAGGGGTACTCATACGGCATCTTGTAATGCCAAACTACACCCATGACTCCTTAAGAATAATGGATTGGATAAAGGAGAATACTCCAGAAGCAGCGGTGAACATAATGGCCCAGTACTATCCATACTATAGGGCTAAGGAATTTCCTGAGATAAACAGGAGAATAACACTTGAGGAATACGAAAAGGTCCTAAGGTATGCAAAGGATATAGGGCTGAACATTCTTGAGGAATAGGATTAAGGAAATATCTCCAGCCTAGTTTGTTCCACCCAGTGCGGTTTTTCCTGCTCTTTCTTCTCCATCTCCTCGAGCTCCTCCTCAGAAACAAAAAGGTAGTTTGCCTTTGCGAATTTCCCGTAGAGCCTTTTCTGCTCTGCTAATTTGTCCGGGATCTGTATCATAAGCTCAAGACCTGTCCACATACTGAACCATCCTGCCGGGAGGAGGAGAATCCCCAAGGCACTCGGAACAGATTTAGAAAACTCAGCATCTGTTAGATTGTATTCGATAGCAAGAAGAAAAAACCCAATAATGAAATACACTGCCCCCCGCATCCTTCTCTTTTTTATTTCGTTTTCTATCTCCTTTGTCTGAAAGTTGAAATACTCCCTGAGGCGCTTTTTTATTATTCCCTCAACCTTCGCATCCCTCAGCCTTGCTGGGAGGGAAAGCTTCACCTCAATATCCCCCTTTTTGCTTTCCATGTACCTTTTCTGTATCTCTTTTAGGAAGTCATCGGAGATAAGCCTCTGCTGGTAAGGGCTCATGTCAAAATCAGAAAATATGTCGTTGTAATCATCCAGCGCAATGACGATGGAACTGATCTTGCGCGGGTTTGGAAGAACCGGCTGCACCTCTTCCTTTGCAGGCTTTTCCTGTTTTTGCGCCTCTGTTTTTAAAGGGGGCTTCTCCTCTGCCATAAAGAAAAAGTAAAGGAAAGAGTTTTTATTAGTTTTCATGATACATTTCCACATGCCGGCAAAGGAGCTTTTTATTCTTCAACTGAAGCACGGTGGCATTCCGGAGAAAATATACAGAACGCTCGATATAAAGGAGAAGATGATGCTGGAGAAAAGAAGGGGAAGGTATTTTTTGAAGGATGACGAGAGGAGAAAGATAAGGGTTGTTTTGACTGGAGGGGTTTTTGACATCCTGCACGCCGGGCATGTTTTTACCCTTTATGAGGCGAAAAAATTCGGCGATGTGCTCGTTGTGGTCGTGGCTACGGATAGGACGGTAAAAAAATTCAAAAAAAGAAAACCAGTCAACAGCGAGGAGTACAGGGCGTTCATCGTGAACGCCCTAAAGCCGGTGGATGTTGCGATTGTTGGGAGGAAGAACTTTCAGGAGACAATAGACCTTGTGAAACCGGATGTTGTTGTTTTCGGCTATGACCAGAAGGAATTTCCGGTCAAGGGAGCAAAAATCGTAAAATTGAAAAAAGGGGTTGGGGAGAAGAAATTTAAAACAAGCAGGATAATAAAGGAGCTTGAGTTGTAGAGGTGGGAAAATGGTCGAGATAAAGGTTGTTAAGGTTGAGATACCGGAAGGGTGCAATGTAATTTTGGGGCAGAGCCATTTCATAAAAACAGTTGAGGATGTGTACGAAACGATTGTGGAGAGCGGAATGGGAATAAAATTCGGGGTTGCATTCTGCGAATCCAGCGGAAAAAAACTCATACGGAGCGATGGAAACGATGATGGGTTGGTGAGGCATGCAGAAAAGGAGGCGATGAAGATAGGGGCAGGCCACAGTTTCATAATTTTTCTAAAGAACGGATTTCCGGTAAATATTCTGAACAGAATAAAAAATGTGAGTGAGGTTTGCAACATCTACGCAGCAACCGCAAATCCATTGCAGGTAATAATTGCAGAAACAGAAGAGGGAAGGGGGATTCTTGGGGTAATAGATGGGGGAAAACCAAGTGGAGTTGAGAGGGAAGGGGATAAAAAAGAGAGGAAGGAGTTTTTAAGAAAATTGGGGTACAAAAGATAGGTATTTTTAAATTTAAGCATGATTAAATTTTTAAGATTCTTATGGTATTAGAGAAAAAGGAGAGGGAAGAGTACCTAGAAAGGATGTACAGGAAAAAGGAAAAAGGCGAGAGGATAACAACAACCAGCATAGCAAAGGAGCTTTCAGTTTCTCCGGCAAGCGTAAGCCAGATGTTCAAAAAGCTTGAAAAGGAGGGGTTTATCAAACTCACGCCTTATAAAGGGGCAGAGCTTACACAAAAGGGTGAAAAAGCCGGAAAGGAAATCGTAGAAAAGCACAGGCTCATCGAGAAGTTTCTCATGATTTTTGGGGTTGGGAAAGGAAGGGCACATAAGGATGCATGCGAGATTGAGCACGCACTTTCCGATGAGTCAAAGAAAGCTTTTGAGAGGGCGATCAAGCTTTCGCACCTCCGGCCAGAAAACAAAAAAATAAAGCCACTGGTAGAGTTGAAAGAAGGCGAAAGGGGAAGAATAGAGTACATTGAAGGCGGAACGGGTGTATGCAGAAGGGTGATGGAGCTTGGGCTAACAAGAGGAACGGTTGTGAAGGTTTTGAGGTCATCAAAGTATGGCTGTCCGGTAGGGCTTGAGGTAAGGGGTGCAGAGGTTGCAATCGGAAAGGGGATAGCAAGCAAAATATATGTTGAGGTGATAGAATGAAGGAATTGACGGTTGCGCTCGCCGGAAACCCAAATGTAGGAAAATCCGTGATATTCAACCAGCTTACAGGACAGCAGCAGCATGTTGGAAACTGGCCTGGAAAAACAGTTGAAAGGTTTGAGGGAACGCTCAACTTTTTCGGAAAGAAAATCAGGATTATAGACCTGCCGGGTGCATACTCCCTTTCAGCCCTCTCTCAAGAAGAAGAGATAGCAAGGGATTTTATAAAAAAGGGGAAGCCGGATGTTGTGATAGACATTGTGGATGCCTCAACGCTTGAGCAGAACCTCTTCCTTACCCTTCAGCTAATAGAGCTCGGGGCGAATGTTGTAATCGCGCTGAACATGGTAGATGTTGCAAAGGAAAAGGGCATTGAAATAGATGGAGAGAAACTCTCAAAGCTTTTGGGAGTGCCGGTTGTGCCGACTATCGCCACGCAAGGGAAAGGAATAGAAAAACTAATGATGGAGAGCATAAACGCAGCGAGCAGAAAAATAGGGAAAAAAAGAACCTTTCCAAGGGACATAACAGAAAGATACAGGTATATTCATAGGATAGCGAAGGAATGCCAGCGAAAGACAAGGGTTGGAAAAACAATGACAGAAAGGCTGGATGATATCCTTCTCCACAGGCAGTATGGGTATGTATTCCTAGTGCTTATCCTGCTCCTAATGTTCTTTTTCATATTCACACTTGGGGATATCACCTCGGGATTCACAGGGAAAATAATAGAAAATGCAGAAGAGAAAATACCGGTTGAGATCTCTTCAAATCCCTTGTTTATTTTTTTCTACAAAACCATTGTGGAAGGAATAATGGCAGGGCTCACGATTGCCATTCCATATCTCATTCCTTTCTACATTTTTCTCGCCATTCTTGAGGACTCGGGGTATCTGCCGAGAATTGCATTTCTTGCAGATGGACTGATGCACAGGATAGGGTTGCACGGAAAGGCATTCATTCCAATGTTCCTTGGCTATGGATGCTCTGTACCGGCATGCCTTGGGTGCAGGATAATGGAATCAGAAGAGCAGCAGTTCCTTACAGCCTTTCTCGCCACCATGATTCCCTGCGCTGCAAGGAATGTTATAATCCTCGGGTTGGTTGGAGCGTACCTTGGGTTTGGATGGGCAATCGGGATATATGCATTCAATCTCATAGTTGTTTTTGCTTTAGGATTTCTGCTTTCAAGGTTTGTGATAAAAAAATCCATTGGGCTAATAATGGGGATGCCATCCTACAAAATGCCAAGCATCCCTTCCATAATTAAACGCGCATGGATGAATGTTAAGAACTACATGGTTATTGCATTTCCAATAATAATCGCCTCAACTTTTATCATAAACACCCTTGATTTTTTCGGAATCCTTGGAGGAATTTCGGATGCCCTTTCACCCATAACCTCTGGCCTGCTGGGTCTTCCATCAATAGTGGGAATAACCCTTATAGTTGGTTTTCTCAGAAAAGAGCTTGCCCTTATCCTCTTGGTGGCATTGCTCGGAACAACGGACCTGAGCGAGGCCCTCACCCCTTTGCAGATGGTTGTTTTTACCATAGTTTCCATATTTTACATTCCTTGCGCTGCAACAGTCGCAACCCTTGTTAAGGAGCTTGGATGGAAAAGGGCTGCCATTATAACTGTTTTTGAGGTTTGCCTTGCAATCTTTCTTGGAGCGATTGCTCTGAGGGTTCTGCCACTGCTCGGGCTTTTGGGTTAATCATTTAAATTCTTTTTGTATAACAAATAGAGGATATGGAAAACTCGCTTGAAGAGGATGTGTATGACATTGCATGTGGATTGCCTTTTTCTGAATATGAAAACAAACTAATTGAGATGGGGAAGGAAAATCCGGCCATTGTAATCTCAGTACTTTTACAACCAGAGTTTATATGCAAAGAATATGAGTTTAAATCCATTTGCAAAATTCTAAAAGAACTTGTAAAAACAAACCCGCGCATGATAAGGGAGATAGCAAAGGGGTTGAAGTTTTATGATGGTGAGGAATGGGAGGACATAGAAAGAAGGGGGAGGGTGAAGAAAATCCTTCTGGAGATAAGCAATGAAGATCCAGAATTCAACAAAGAGATAATAATAAACATGTGCACGATTATGTTCCATAACACTTATAAAGAGCCTTTTGAGATTGTTTCTAAAATTGTAGTAAAAAATTTTGAGTTATCTTTTCTTTTAATGGAGTGGTTGGAAAAAAGGCTCAGGGAGGATAACGAAGGGATAAATAAAAAGTATTTGAGAGTGGAGATGATGAACATGATGCTTGAGATAATGGAGAATATTCATACAGAAAGAAAAGCAAAAAGAGTAGCAGAAGCAACACTCAAACATCTTGGAAAGGATGAATTCTTTGAAAACCTACTGCTCGAGATGGCAAAAAGATTTTCAACAGTGAAAGGCATGGTGCTAAACTGGAGGCCAAAGAACCAAAATATTGCCGTGAGTTTTGAAAGTATAAGGAAGAGGTTAAAAGAGTGGGAGGAAGAAACAAAAAAACCATCCGGCCAGATATCAGTTCCGGTAATCGGCTTCAGGGGAAGAAAGCATAGGCACAAATTTTGAAAAGCATTTAAAAACACTTTCTTCTCATCTTCCCTTATGCTTAAAGAACAGAACATTGCAGAGGCAAAAGAAAAAAGAGGGGAGGTTAGTTTATCCGGATGGGTGCATGAGGTAAGGAACCTTGGGAAGCTGAAATTCGTTCTTCTTAGGGACTGGACCGGAACAATTCAGATTACTGCGAAGCAGGGGAAGGTCAGCGAGGAAGTTTTGAAAGCCATGGATGTGAACAAGGAGGATGTCGTTTATGTAAGGGGGGAGGTGGTGGAGAACAAGGTTGCGCCGGATGGGGTGGAGATAATCCCAAAGGAGTTCAAGCTCCTCGGGAAGGTGACGAAAAAGCTTCCGGTGGACCCGACCGGTGTGGTTGACAGCGAGATGGATACGAGATTGGATTACAGGTTTATAGATTTGAGAAAAAAACACGTGCTCACGATATTTAGGATAAAATCCCAGATAGTGAATGCTTTCAGGAACACGCTTCTGGAGAAGGGGTTTATCGAGATCCATCCCTCACTCATAATAGGGGCGGCGAGCGAGGGAGGGGCGGATGTTTTTCCCATCCAATATTTTGAGCGCAAGGCGTACCTTGCCCAAAGCCCGCAGATATACAAACAGCTTGCGGTTGTTGGTGGGTTGGAAAAGGTTTTCATCACAACACCTGTTTTTAGGGCAGAGAAGCACAACACCACAACCCATCTTAACGAGATAATACAGATGGATATAGAGGCAGCATTCTACACAGACAAGGAAGCCATAGAAATGCTCATACACGTGTTCAAGGAGATGCTCAGAAGGATAGATAAGGAGGATGTTCTTAGTGTGAACAAAGAGTTTAGGGAGATAAAAAATGTAAAGGTTTATACATACACAGAGCTCGTGGAGTTGCTGAATGAGAACAACTACAGGATGGAGTGGGGAAGCGATTTCTCAAAGGAGGCTGAAAAAAAGCTCTATGAAATACTTAATGAGGATGCGTTTGTAATAAAGGACTGGCCTACGAAGGTAAGGGCATTCTATTCCATGCCGTATGAAGAGAATGAGGAGATATGCAAGGCATATGATTTAATGTACATGGGAATGGAGATAGCAAGCGGCGCGCAAAGGATTCACATCCCTGAACTTCTTGAAGAGCAGATAAGGAAGAGAGGGCTGGACCCGCTGGATTTTGAGTTCTACATAGATGCGTTCAGGTACGGCGCTCCTCCCCATGCTGGCTGGAGCTTCGGGCTTGAGAGGCTCACGATGACCGTTACCGGAGTAAAAAACATAAGGGAGGCGATGCTTTTCCCGAGGGACAGGATGAGGATTCATCCGTAGGGAGAGCATGATACTCATAACAAACGATGATGGGTACACAGAATCAGCAAAGCTTTTGATGGAGATAGCGAAGGGGTTGGATAAAAAAGTGATCGGAATTTTTCCGGAAAGGCAGAGCAGCGCTGTAAGCAAATCCATGACGTTCCATAAGCCGGCGAGGGTAAACAGGATAGGGAAAGATGTATACACAATAAACGGAACTCCGGCAGACTGCGTTTATTTTGCTGTTGGGAAGTATGAATTGGATCTGGTTATTTCCGGCGTAAATCTCGGGGACAACACAAGCCTCCATTCCATATTTTCCTCTGGAACTGTAGGGGGCGCGGTCGAGGCAGCGCTTTTTGGCATTCCGGCATTTGCGTTTTCAAGGGCAAAAATAGGCCACTGGAAAGAAGCGGATTGGAGATGGGAGGATAAGGAAGTAATGAAGCATTGGATAAAGAAAATAATTGAAGAGTATAAAGGAAAACTGAAAAAGGGCCAGGCCTTAAATGTTAACCTTCCTGAAAAAATTACCGAGAAAACAAAGGTTGTTTTTGCGAAGCCCCAGCAGCACCGGCTCACCCCAAAGATTGTGAAAAGAATAGACCCGGACGGCACACCTTACTACTGGCTCACCGGAACGTATGCAAAACCAGAAATGGGAACGGATGTATACTATCTCAGCAAAGGGAACATAACCATTAGTATTCTAGAGCCAAGGAGAATTATTCTTGGAACTCGTAAACCATAAACCCGAGGGTTTCTTTTTCTCCTATGGAAACGAGTATGCAGGAGGAATGCCATTTTTCATCCTTAAACGCAAGCCATTCATACCCCCCGCACTCGCCAACCCCAAAAAGAGGCTGGGAAATAGGAGAGTTGTTTTTCTTCTCAATATCCCCGAGTTCATAAAGTGCTCTCCTTCCCTCCACTATTACATAAAGCCTTTCTCTATCAGCAATGGCTGCACGGTTATCATCTATAACATAGCAAAAGGCACCATCCTCTATTTCTATACTTGAGGAAAGGCTTTCCCCTCTAGAATTTATGAATACATATCTTTTGTTTTTTATGTCCACAACTATCACGCTTCTGTTTTTTGCATGGGCAGAAAAATCTTCTGAAAGCCCAAAGCCCAGGGAATACTCCGCAACATCCATCGCCATTCCCCCTTCCTTCGGGAAAAAGAAATCAACCCTTTTGCAAACGCTTTCCCCTTCTGGAAAAAAGAAAACCGATGCGCGCTCTTCTTCTTGTGAAGAAAGGAACGCCTTCCCCCTCACGCCCAATTTTTCCGTGAGGTTTTCGGATGTTTTCTCCTTTTCATTGAAGAGGATGACCTCGCTGTTGCTTTCTATTCTGAAATGAGAGAACTTTATTTCGCTTGAAATCTTCTCTGGCTTGACAAACCAGCTGAGAACCTTCGCCCCTTCTATCTCTATCATACGCACAACCTTTCAGCCCTGATTTGAACCTGCTTTCTAACCCCGGCCTCATCAAAAAGCGTGAGCCTCCAGTTTCTAAGAACAACCCTTCCATTTACGATCACGTACGCAACGTTTGAGGGGTTTGCGGCATAGACTATGTTATCAACTATGCTGTGAACCGGGGCGAGGTTTGAATCGAGTTTTAGGAGAACGATATCCGCAAGCTTTCCTTCTTCTATGCTTCCCGCATTTATCCCAAGGGCTTTTGCGGCGTTTATGGTTGCGAAATCGAGCGCATCCTGCGCGCTTATCGCGGTTGGGTCCCAGTGGGAGTGCTTCTGGAGAAGGGATGCCATTTTCATCGTTTCGAACATGTTGAGGGAATTGTTGCTCGAAGCACCATCTGTTCCGAGGGTTATATTTGCTCCGGCATTCTTATATTCAAGAAGAGGGCAGATGCCACCGGTTGCAAGCTTCAGGTTTGAGATGGGGTTTGAGCTTATGTGCGCCCCCTTTTTCGCAACAATCCCTATCTCCCTCTTTGTAACCCAAGAAGCATGGGCGAGTAGTGTTCTCCCATCCAGAACATTCAGAGAATCAAGGTATTCTATGACGTGCATTTTCTTGCTTTTCAGCAGGTCAAAAACCTCTTTTCTCGTTTCTGCCGCGTGAATGTGAAAAACCAAACCATGCTCCCTCGCATACCTTTTTGCTTCTACTATAAGCTCTGCGCTGCATGTGTACGGCGCATGGCAGGCAACGGCAACATTCACAAGTTCGCTCCCTTCCCATCTTTTCCTTATCCCCTCTGTTTTTCTAAGCTGCTCATCTATGCCCCCGCTTATCCCGCCGGCGTCCATCATCCCAAGGGAGATGAAACCTCTTATTCCGGAATGCTCTACAGCTTTCCCGATGTAGTTGATGTCCTTAACATACATGTCGAGGAAGGTCGTGATGCCGGAATGCAAACTCTCAGCAATCCCGAGCATGGAGCCCCAGTACAGATCATCGTTCGTAAGTTTTCTTTCAGCAGGCCAGATTTTCTTTTCCAGCCATTCATGAAGCGGAAGGCCTTCCCCATATCCCCTGAAAAGCGTCATTGGAATATGGGTGTGGGTGTTTATCAACCCCGGGATTGCTACAAGGTTCTGGCCATCTATTATCTCCCTCGCGCCTTCGAGCTTTTTCGTGCTTCCAACGGACTTTATCTTGTTCCCATCTATAAGAATGTTGCCGCGCAGAATTTCCCTTTTTGCATTCTGCGTTACAATGAGGGCATTTTTTATGAGAAGCATAAGGGAATTTTGGAACAATTGTTTTTAACTTTAACTATATACATGTTTTTAAACTTTTCTACACATAATAAAAAACCATGGAAACCCTTCCAAAGGTTCCAATATTTACATACATTCCGCCCGTAAAGTACTACGATGAGCTGAAGATAGACCCGGTTATAGTTATTGATAAATTTATAGGGATCATAGAACGGCTTTATGGAAGCCTTTCGCCAATAGGAGGGCTTCACAACAACTGGATAGGGTTTTATCTCTGGCTCTGCGAGGTTTTGAAGAATAAGGGGATAGAAGCGGTGTATGTGTACGGAAGCAGTGTTTACAGAATGGACAATCCTCATGATATTACGGATATCGATATGTTCATCTTAAGCAAAGAGAAAGTGAATGTACCAGAAGAGTTGAAAGAAGAGGTTCTGCACGTTCAGATGCTTTCAAATGCTTTGCTTACGCATGAGGTATGCGGGTTGTCGCAGCAACTTCTTGTGCTAAAAACAAGCAAAAATGGAGAAATGTTAATAGAGAGGGCAAGGAAAATTTTCAATGAGGATTATCTATTTGCGCTTATTTTAAGGGATGTGTATAAGGTGTGCGCAACAAAAAAAATTTCTGACATCAAGGATGGCGCGCTAAAAGAAAAAATAATGGGAATGCGGCTAAACCCGAAAACCGATGACCAAGAAAGCCCTTATTTCGTAAGGGAGATGTTGAAACAGAGGCCTAATGGGATTGAGGAGGGTGAGCTTCTTACCCTCCTTGATTTTTCTTTTAAAAGGAGGAAAGTAAAGCCAGAGTATGCGGAAAAGGTAAGGGAAAGGGCGAAGGTTTTCTGGAAAACTGGGAAATTTTAAGCGCTTGCATGATAGGTTTTTAAGTTGTTTGTGTTAGTTATATATGGGGATGTTTTTCTTTTAATATTTTTTATTTGTTTTGTAAGCCACAGAGTGAGAGGGTTTCGGGGAGGGAAAAGATTTAAAATCCTGTTGGTATATCTCTATGTGCTAACGCCGCATCTGCAGTTGAAAAAGGGGAATATAGGAAGTTTTGTTCTTCTTCCAGGAGACCCAGCGCGAGTGGACGCGATCTCAAAATTTTTGAAAAAATCAAAGTTTGTAAAATACAACAGGGAATTCAAAACGATTACCGGCTATTATGATGGGATTAAGGTGAGCGCGGTTTCAACGGGAATAGGCGCGCCGGCAATGGCGATAGCTGTTGAGGAGCTTGCAAGCATAGGCGCAAGGGTATTGATAAGGGTTGGGTCGTGTGGCGCGCTGCAAAAAAACATAAAACTGGGTGAGAGCATAATTCCGGAAGGGGCGGTGAGAGAGGAAGGGACATCAGGCCTTTATGTTGATGAAAACTATCCGGCTATTCCGGATTATGAAGTGTACTCAGCGCTTGTTGAAGCGGCAAGGAATAATAAAATAAAATTCCGCTCGGGGATAATAAGAAGCCATGACTCCTTTTATGTTCCGTACAACAAAGAATGGCAGAAATACTGGAGCGGGTACGGAGTAATAGCGAGCGATATGGAAACATCAGTTCTGTTCGTGCTTGCGAAGCTGAAGGGAATAAAGGCGGGCTCCGTGCTGAATGTTGTGGATGAGTTTGGGGTGGATGTGAAAAAAGGCATAAGCGCTTATGCTCACCATGCAAAAAAATGCATGGAAGGTGAGAAAAGAGAAATAAAAATCGCCCTTGATGCGATAAAAATATTGGGAGGGGATAAATATGAAGGAAAAAGGAGGAGTATTGCAGGAGTTTAGCGTGTTCGGGGTTGCACTGATCATCCTTGCAATAGGCATAAACTGGGTTGGAGGATGGTTTGCAGCGACATTGAAGCTTCCAGTTTGGCTGGACACGATAGGCACAATGCTTGTTGCCGTGCTTGTGGGCCCATGGGCCGCTGCTGTTGCAGGAGGGCTGACAAACCTGATTAAATGGGCGACATTCGACCCGGTTGCAGGCCCATACGCAATAGTAAACATTGCGATAGGCCTTGTGACGGGCTATCTGTACAGAACAGGTTTCATCTCTCTGAAAAGCGATTGGAAAAAGATAGCGTTTGCTGGCTTCCTGATAGCGATAGTTGCAACTGTCCTTTCAGTGCCAATAACGGTCATGCTGTTTGGAGGGGTGACGGGTTCAGGAGCGGATGCGGTTGCATACATATACCTAGGGTTTCAGAGGGCTGAGGTGCATGGAAACGCTCTGATGCTTTGGATTGCCGTAGCCCTGGGAGAGTTTGTGACAGATTTCATAGACAAGATACTGAGCCTGTACATTATACTATGGATAGCGAATGCGATGCCGAAAAAATACATAGGATAATTTTTCTTTTATTTTTTATTTTTTTAATTTGTGATTTTTATGGCGGTTTTTGCGAGTTTTGTGGAAAAGGAAACGGTTATACATAGAACGCATCCTGCTGTCAAGATAGTATGGCTGTTTTTTGCTTTCGTTCTTTTCTTTGTTTCAAAAACCCCTTTTGTTCCGCTCGTATTTTTTCTGTTTGTGGTTGTTTTTGCGTTTGCCGGAAAAGTGGCTGGCATTTTTCTCAAAAGCCTTCTTATTTTTATCCTTCCGATAGGGATAAGCCTGCTCATAATGCATGCGTATTTTGCTCCGCTAGGTGGGGAGGAAACGGTAGAGTTTTTCGGAGTAAAATTTTATGTCCAAGGAATTGAATTCAGTTTTTTAATGCTCTCAAAAATATGCGCCCTTGTTTCCTCATTCTTTCTTTTCATTTTCACAACAAACCCGGCAAAACTTTCTTCAGCATTCGCAAGATTTGGAATGCCCTATAAACTTGGCTTTTTCCTGAATGCCGGCCTGCAGATAATTCCGCTTATGTACATAAAAGCAAATAAGGTTCTTGAGGCGCAGATGGCAAGGGGGCTGAAGGTAAAGGGAAGTTTGGTGGACAGGTTCAGGGCGTACATCCCCCTTCTCGGCCCGGTTATAATCGGGAGCGTTGTGGAAACATTTGAAAGGGCGATAGCGCTTGAGGTGAGGGGCCTAAGCATAGAAGGAAAGAAGACGCACTACTATGTTGTTGAGCTTGGAATGGCGGACAAGGCGCTTTTCATCCTATCGGTTTTGCTAAACGCTGGTCTTGTGGTGATGGCCTTATGATGATAGAGATAAAGGACTACTCGCTGTGGGCTGGTGGCAAAAAGGTTCTTGATGGCATAAACCTTTCTGTAAGGGAAGGAGAGTTTTTGGCCATAACCGGCCCGACAGGAAGCGGAAAAACAGAACTATGCTATTCAATAATTGGAATCTATCCAAACATGCTTCCGTGCAGGCAGAAGGGAAAGATAAAAGTGTGCGGGATGGATGCAACAAAAGCAAAGCCAGCAGAGCTTGCGATGCATGTTGCGTATGTTTTTCAAAATCCCATCTCTCAACTCACCGGATACGGGATGAGTGTTGAGGAAGAGGTTGCGTTTGGGCTTGAGAACAGAGGGGTTGAAAGGGAAGAGATGAAGGAAAGGGTGGAAAGGGTGCTGAAAACCCTTGGGCTGTGGGAGGTTAGAAAGAACTCTCCCTTTGAACTGAGCGGCGGGCAGCAGCAGAAGGTTGCGCTTGCGTCCGTGCTTGTGCTCGAGCCAAAGGTCCTGATTCTTGATGAGCCCACAGGGCATCTTGACAGTTATGGGACAAGGATGGTGCTGGAAACGGTGGACAAGCTCCGAGAGGAGCATAATATTACAACAATATTCGTTTCGCACAAATTCAAAGAAATGGTAAAAAGAGCGGAAAGGGTAGTTGTGATGCTGGATGGAAGAATAATAAGAGAGGGAAAAACAAGGGATGTGCTATCCGATGCAGAGTTTCTAAGAAAGAATGGTATGATTCCGCTGCCTATCACAGAACTTAGCGAAAAACTAAGGGAAGAAAAAAGATGGAAAGGAAGGAATGCGGTGGATGTTGAGGGGTTTGTGGCTCGGTGGAGGGAAAGAAGATGATAGAGGTAAAGAACCTTACCCATGTTTATGAAAATGGTGTTGTTGCGGTGAAAGATGTTTCTCTTAGGATAGAAAGAAATGAGGTTGTTGGGATAATAGGGCAGAATGGCTCAGGAAAAACAACCCTTGTGAAGCATTTTAATGCCCTGCTCAAACCAACAAAAGGCAAAGTAATGGTAAACGGGATTGACGTTTCAGAAAAAGAGCCGTATGAGATGGCATCCCTGGTTGGTTATATTTTCCAGAACCCAGATGAGCAGATATTCAGCAAAACAATAGAAGAGGAGGTTGAGTTTGGGGTGAGGCAGATAGGAAAAGGAGATAGTGAATGGGCATTGAAAACCATGGGGCTGTGGGGGGTGAGAAAAAAGAACCCGTACGACTTCAGCTACAACACTAGAAAAATAATAGGAATAACATCCATAATAGCCATGCGGCCAGAAGTGATAATCTTTGATGAACCAACAACAGGCCAGGACCCCGGCGGTATCCTTCAGGTAGAGGGGCTCATAAAAGAGATGAAAGGAAAACACACTATAATAGTGATTTCCCATGATATAGAGTTCATCGCGAGAAACTGCGAAAGGGTGATTCTCATGGATGGTGGGAAGAAAATTTTTGATGGAAAAACAAGGGATGTGTTTTATGATGATATCGAAAGGTATGGACTCGAGCCACCCCAAATTGTGCAGCTCAGCAAAAGGATGGGGCTAGGAAAAATTCTTACAGTTGAGGAGGTATATGAAAAATTGATGAAAAGGAAATTAAAAAAATCAATCAACAAAGTTCACAAACTCTTTTAGTATGAGTTTTATCTCGCCTGTTTTTTTTATCATCATATCAACAACCTCCTGATGGGTCAGTTTGTGGCCTGCAAGCCCTGCGGCGAGATTTGTACCGACCGCTATGCTTACGAGCGGGATTTCTGCTTCAGCAAAAAGCGGGACCTCATGGCCGGCTGTCATGCAGACAAGGTTTGCACCAAGTTTTTTTAGCGCCCTTACCTCAGCAGGGGTTTCAAACCTCGGCCCTATTGTTGTTGCAACAACACCACCCTCTTTAAGCTTAATTGAATGAATGACTGCCGCTTCTTTTGCGTACTCAATGAGCTTTCTGTTGAACGGCTCGCTCACATCTGTATGATGCGGCCCGTCCTCAAAACTATCGAAGAATGTCTCGTGCGTGAAAAAGCTTATGAAATCATTCAAAAGGATGAGGTCGCCGGGTTTGTACTTTGAGAGTATCCCGGATGCATACGTTGTGAAAGCGGCTGTTGCCCCAAGCTCCTGCAGCGCCCAAACATTCGCCCGATAGTTTACCTTGTGCGGAGGAATGGAATGGTCCTCACCATGCCTTGGGATGAACGCAACCTCCTTCCCATTTATCTCTGCTATGGAAAGGAAAACGCTTCCGTACGGAGTCGGAACCTTCTGGCGCCTAACATCCTTGGCCAATTCATAAAACCCAGAACCGCCGATTACCCCAAGCATACTCTCACCGGTTAGGTTTCTCTTATATCCTTTAATATTTTTTCATACGCCTTTTCCGGGTCTTCTGAAAGAAGCTCGAACATCTCGGATGGAGAGAAGGATATCTTACCGCCCAGCTGCTTTGCTATCTCTCCAAGAATCCTTTCCCTCACGCTCATCTTTTCTTGCTTAAGTTCGTGTATCTCCCTCACCCTCTCTTCCAGCGTCTTTTCGTTCATCTCATTCTGAATGTACAGGTCATCCACAACCGGGAAGGAGAAATCGCTGCTCCTTAGCCCTTCTTTCAATCGCCCGGTAAGCTTTATCTTAACTATAGCATCATGATTTTTGCTTTTTATTTTTTCAAAAACATCCAGTATTTTTCTTCTCGCTTCCTCAATCCCCTCACCGCTGAATTCTATCCTCTCTATGAAGAACGGCCTGGAGTGTATCCCCACGAAATCAGCTTTCCTTGTTTCAGTATCATAAACATAGAAGCCTCTTCTATCGCATTCATCCTCTCTCAACTGGGTGACAACGGTGCTTCCGGGGACGATGAGCCTTCCGTTAAGAAAAACCCCGGCCTTGTGGATGTGGCCATCCGCTATGAGGTCAAAGGGGAGCTTCTGAACAAAATCCATATCAATCTCCCACCCACCATATCCTATACCAGCTATGGCCTGATGGATGGCAAGTACCTTAAAGCCCTTCATGCCCGGTAGGTTTGAGGAGACGGATTTCTCTATGGCCTCAGCGGCCATATCCTCCGGAATGCTCCCTATTCCGAGGATGGAAACCTCTCCGAATGAAACTGCCTCGTTGTGAACATATTTTAGGAGGCCCATAGAGTCAAAAAGCTTTATGATGTTTGTCTGACCTTTCGTTCTCCTTTCATGGTTTCCGTGTATTGCGACTATGGGTTTTCTTACATTCTTCAGAATTTCCACTACTCGCCTTATCACCTCAAGCCTCGGAACCCTCGCATCGAACATATCCCCTGTGTGGATGATTATATCGGCGGTCTCAGAGGCCTTAAGGAATGCCTCCTCTCCCTGCCTGTATCCATCCTCTTCAAACCTGTAGTACCCAAAATGGGTGTCCCCAAGAATCGCAACCTTCATCAAAAGGTTAATAAAAACAAGTGTTTAAAAATCAACTCATGCCAGAAGAGGTTATTTTTTATCTTGGGCTTGTTGGGATTGTGCTCATTCTCGCCTACATCATGGTAAGATAGATGCTTTAAAAATATTTTGCGCAAGATAGAGAAAGCATAAAGAGGGCCTGTAGCTCAGCCTGGTTAGAGCGTTCGACTGATAGCCTTCTTTCGGCAACCATTTTGGGTGCCTAAAAGCAAGGGGATGGAGATCGAAAGGTCCTGGGTTCAAATCCCAGCAGGCCCAATTTCTTTATTTTAATCTTATTTTTGCAGTTTCATTATCGCTTCAGCAATATCGCCCTTGGTTTCCTTCAGCGCTTTTACGGCTTCTTCCCGACTGCAGTTCGCTTGCTCCATAACCATTTTAACATCCTCTTCTGAAAAAAGTTTTTCTTCCTCCCTTACCCTCCCGGAGATCTGGTAGCTTTTCTGCCCTTGCACAGAAATCTCAACAACATGGGGGTCTTCTATTATTATCCGCTTATCCTCTGTGTTTATGATAACCTCGCTTGCGTTTATCTCATTTGTATTTATCCCCATCTGCTTCATGAGTTTAGCCATCTGCTTCGGGTCTATACCAGCAGGCATCATGCTACCGCCTGGAATGTTTCCTCTAGCTCGGTTTTTCTTACCTCTACCCTTCTCATGGCGTTTATGGCGTTCGCAATCGAGAAAAGCTTATTCGCAAAATTTCCGTATATAATCTCTTTCATGAGCTCATCATAATTCATAGCCTTGCCGTTATCAAGAACGGCTTTTACGAGCGCATTCCTCAGGTTCTTTTTTGTGGTTGAGCTCACCTTACTGAAAGTAATCGCGATAATCTTCACCTTCACCTTCTTTCCATCCTTCGTATCTACAGGGACGACATGGTGGATGACGCTCCTGCCCTTTCTTGCGAGTGTTCTGATGTAGCTTGGGGCAAGCTCATGGCCTATTACCCTTGTATAGGCATTGTTCCCTTTTACCTCTGTTATTCTGAATTTTACTGTTGTGTAGATGTTTTGCTGAGACATCTTGCCGGTGATGTCCATAAGGTTAACGGGAACGACCCGGTTAATAAGGGTGGCTGGGTCAGAGGCAACTATTTCGGAGACAACCTTTCCCTCAAAAATTTCTGGTGCGACAACATTGTACCATTGTTTTGTCTTCCACTTGTCAACAACCTTCTTTCCGGATTTTGGTTGAGGTTTTTCAGCCATTGCATCACCTTATCAAGAGCGCTGCCTGCTCAGGGTCGTAGTGCCAGTCTGCCGGAACCTTTCCGATCTTTTTATAGTACTTCAAAAGACGCATGATCTTAGACTCTGTATGGGAAAGTTTTACTTTGTTGTGGACATCTTTTTTATTCTTTTTCAAATGTTCCCTCATCCTGACGGCCTTCTTGAAAAGCTGGAGAAGGTCCTCAGGGAACTTCTTGTAAAGCCCTTCCTCTTCTAAGTATGCCTTAAGCTTCTTCCCAGTAGCTGCCCTAAAGGATGGAACACCATACTGGTCTCTAAGAATAAGGCCTATCTTAGAAGGCGGGATGCCCTGCTTCGCAAGCTTCTGCGCTACAGCCTTCACCTCTTGCGGGTCAACCCACGGAACATTCTCCTTCCTCTTCGGCCTTTTTGTTCCGCTCTTTCCCTTCTTTCTTGAATGCATCCTTGCCATTTTATCAACCGCTATTTTCCTTTTCTATTTTCTTTTTTCAAAAACTTTAAAAGTTTTCTAAGAGAGTTGTATCTATGGGAGAGTAGTGTTTTTAAATCTTCTCTCTGCGCAAAGGTGAATTTTTTTCCTTCCGGAATGAATATCGGGTCGTATCCAAAACCGCCCTTCCCCATAGCCCGCACGGATATCTTTCCCTCACAAACACCATCAAAAAGCCTTATTCCCTCCCCATCCGCGTACGCAATCACGGATTTGAAGTATGCCCGCCTATCCCTCTCGCCTCTCATGAGTTTCAGTATTCCCTCGTTCCCTATTTTTTTAAATGCCCATGCGGAGAACTCACCCGGAAAACCGTTGAGGGCATGGATGAAAAGCCCTGAGTCCTCAACAAAAAGTCGGGTTCTGAGCTTTCTGTAAGCTTGCTTGGCAGCATCCTCTGCTATCTCCTCAAGCGTTCCCCTTTTCTCTTCAATCGGGATTTTTTTGTTCACTATCTCTATTCCATGGGTTGAGAAAAACCCCCTTGCTTCCTTGAACTTTCCCGGGTTGCCGGTCACGAAAATCAGCGGGCGCATAAATAAATTTTTAATGTTTGTGTTTTTAAAAGTTAAAGGCCGAAGGCGAAAAATAAGGGGGAAGGAAATGGAAGAAGAGAAAAATAAGGAAGCGAGAGGAAGCGATGCCGGCCAGCAGGCACAGCCCTCACCGGATCCAAAGACCATGGAGAAGATAAGGGAGATAGATAGGTTAATAATGACGATATACAACTATCCGGTGTTCACGGATTATAGAAAAAAGGAAGAGGCAAAAAAGGCTTTAATAAACCTTTATAAAAAAGAGGATCAGGTTATAAAAAACACAATACTCTTTATCCTTCATGAAAAGCTCTGCGCAGCAAAAGAGTACAGGGATTTCCACAATTTTGAGGGAATGAGGATGAGGTACAAGGATGAGGACGCGAACAAGGTAAGGCAGAGGATATTCAGAAGTGTTTTTGACTATGCCGGAAGTTTGGACGGGATATTCGAAACATTCGAAATCCTCAAGAATTTCGATGATGTGTTTTCCATAAAACTCATGAACTACCATCTCTCGAGGTATATGCTGGTGAACAGCTTTGAAACCCAGCTACTCTCTGAGAAAGTACTGAACGTCCTAGGGGAGAGCAACAATCCGTATGCCCTTAGGGTTTTGCTTTCCATCGCACCTTTTGCCTATGAAAGGGAGAAGATGGTGCCGGTCATAGTGAATGCCCTTTCTATATGGGCGGAAAAAATAGACAAAATAAAGATGAATAAGAAGGAGAAGAAAGAATTAAAAAATGAGATAAAGAAATACATAGAATACATAGAGATGGAAGAGAAGACGACCGGATATTACAGATGAGTGATCACACCCGAAGCCCCAGTAGCTCAGCGGTAGAGCGGCCGACTTGTAATCGGCAGGTCAAGGGTTCGAATCCCTTCTGGGGCTTTTCGGCATTTTTTTAAACCTAACTGGTGAAATCATGCCATGAAGAAACTGCTGTTTTTTATTCTTCTGCTCTCCGTTGCGTTTTCAAAAACAGTTGCGGTAGAAGAATTCGAACTGGAAAACAAAAGCGAAATCTACTCGTTTACAGGGAACATCTACCTAACATGCGAAAATAGAACGGTTGATATCTTTCTATACGATGGAAAGCCCATAGACAATGCAACGGTTTTTTTGATGTACGAGTACGGGGTCCTCAGCAATGGTGTGACGGATGAAAACGGCAAGGTACACCTTTGGTTTACTGGAAACTATCAGTTCATGACAAAGCTTTTCCAGATAAGAATTGACAAACCTACATACAAAAAAATGCTTATAAATTTTAATGTGGATGAATGTAAAAGAGGGGAAAAGGGTTTTTACATAATGCACGATGTGGAGACTTTCATCCCTTCACCACCAGAGCCAGAAGAGAACAAGAGCAAGGAAGCGCCAGAAGAGAATAGAACGAATAAAACAGGGGAAGTGGAAAAAAAGCAACCCGAGATAAAGATTGAAAAGCCGGTTGAGGAGAAGCCTGAGGAGAAACCCAAACCCTGCGCCCCGGTTGGTATTTTTACGCTTGCCTTTGCTTTTTTGGTGGGGAGGAGAGAATGGCTATAAGAAGATACAGGGAAAGGAAATTCGTGGAAGAGGGGGAAAGGCTGTTTCTTTATTTCCCACTGTTCTCTCTATGCTTTGTTATCCTTCTTGCCTTTTTTGGGGTAAGAGGCTCTTATGCGCTCGATGAGGGAAGCGCGAGCCTGCTTTTCTGGAGCTTTTTTTTCGTTTTTCTTCTTTTTCCATTAGCGCTGCAGGTGGTGTGGCTAAGGAAACACTACAACATAGCGCAGGTGCTTCCCATCTTTAACGCATTCGGTGGATACGTTCTTTACTATGTTACCGGGGATTGGCTTGCTTTTTTATTTTTTATAGCAGCCGCACTCCTCGGGGTATGGATAAACATCCTTGGAGAAAGGAGGGGCGAAGAGGAAGGATAGCATGGTGAGGGTAGTTGTTGTAGGCGCAGGACCTGCCGGCATGTTTGCGGCTTACGAGCTTGCAAAGTACGGGATGGAGACAAAGGTCGTGGAGATGGGGCTTGATATCAAAGAAAGAATAGAGATGATAAAAGATCCGGAAAAGGCAGGGTATCATTACATACGCGGAATGGGTGGAAGCGGAACTTTCTCCGATGGAAAGATAAACCTCCATCCGGAAATAGGCGGAAACATGCTTGAATTCCTTCCGCAGAGCGTTGCTGAGGAATACATAGAGTATGTTGATAGGATATTCACAGAGGCTGGCGTGGATGGAAGGGCAAAGATCCACCCGAAATCAGAGGAGCTTTACAAAAAAGCGCTTAGGGCAGGGGTAAAGTACATTCCCATAAAACAAAAGCATGTTGGAAGCGACAAACTGCCCGGGGTTGTGGAGAGGATAAAGAAAAAAATAGAAAAATTTGGAGGGAAATTTTTCACAAAAACAGAGGCAGTAGATGTAATAGTGGAGGAAGGGAGGGCAGCTGGTGTTGTTGTGAAAAAGGAGGGCGGGAAAGAGGAAAGGATGGAAGCGGATTATGTAATCCTAGCGCCCGGAAGAGCCGGCTCAGCATGGCTTTTGGAGCTTGCGAAAAGGCTTGGGATTCCATTCAGGTACGGCCCGCTCGATATCGGGGTGAGGGTTGAGGTTTTGAATGAGGTAATGGAGGATGTCACAAAAATAAACTGGGATCCGAAGTTTCACATAAGGACAAAAAAATACGATGATTTTGTGAGAACATTCTGCACAAACCCATACGGATATGTAATAACAGAAAACTATGGAAAGTTCGTTTCTGTAAACGGGCATAGCATGAAAAACAAGAAGAGCAACAACACAAACTTTGCCTTTCTTGTGAGAATCCATCTCACGCATCCGGTAGAGAACACAACGCTTTACGGCGAGAGCATATGCAGATTGGCAACAACGATCGGAGGGGGGAAGCCAATCCTTCAAAGGCTCGGGGATCTGAAAAAAGGGAGGAGGAGCACATGGGAGAGAATAGAAAAGAGCTATGTTGAGCCGACAAACAAGGATGTCACACCGGGTGACATAAGCATGGCCATGCCCGCAAGGATTGTTGAGGATATTGTGGAGGGATTGGATAAGCTTGCCGGTGTGATTCCTGGGATTAATGAGGATGGAACGTTGCTGTACGCACCTGAGGTTAAGTTTAAATCAGTAAGGCTTGAGATAACAAAGGAGCTTGAAACAACAAAAGTGAAAAATCTATTCACCGCCGGAGATGGTGCTGGGGTGAGCGGGGGGATAAACGGCGCGGCGGTCACTGGTTTGATTGCTGCAAGAGAAATTCTAAGAAGAGGGGGGATAAAGGTTCGATAAAACTAATGCCTGAAATGCCTTGTGCCAGTGAAAACCATGGTCATACCATGCTCATCAGCGGCTGCGATTACCTCTTTGTCGTTTATGGAACCGCCGGGTTGTATTATTGCCTTCACCCCAAGAGATGCCGCGTAGTCTATTCCATCCCTGAATGGAAAGAACGCATCGCTTGCCATCGCGCATCCGCTGAGCTTTTCCCCAAAATCCTTTGCTATCATCGCGCCAAGCTTTGCTGCATCTATTCTTTTCATCTGCCCTGCCCCTATCCCAACCGTTCTATTCGGACGGGCGTAAACTATGGCGTTTGATTTCACATGCTTAGCAATCTTCCATGCGTAAACCATGGCCCTTTTCTCCTCTTCCGATGGATTTCTCTTTGTGACAACCTCAAACCTCTGGAAAAGAATATCATCTGAGTCCTGCACAAGAAGCCCACCCTCAACAGAACGGTAGGTCTTGTGGGGTATGGTTTTACCTATCGGAACCCTCAAAACCCTTAGGTTCTTTTTCTCAGAAAATACCTTAAGGGCCTCCTCTGTGTAATCCGGAGCGACTATGATCTCCGCGAATTTTGAGACGACCTCTTTTGCGAGCTCGCCATCAACAGGCCTGTTCACACCTATTATCCCGCCGAATGCTGCTTCCGGGTCAACCTCTCTTGCTGTTTTAAACGCTTTCAGGATGTTTTCATCGCTTGCAACACCGCATGGGTTGTTGTGTTTCACTATCACGGCTGTAGGTTCTTCAAACTCCCGGAGAATCCCCAAGACAGAATCTGAATCCAGGATGTTGTTGTAGGAAAGCTGCTTTCCCTGGAGCTGCTCTGCGGAAGGGATGGAAGAGTTCTCATAGTATTTGTCTATGTAGAGGGCGGCTGTTTGATGCGGGTTTTCTCCATACCTCAGGTCAAGCTTTTTTTCAAATGTGAGGTTGATGTAGGCCGGGTAGGTTTTTATCCCTGCAAGCCGCTCAAAATATCTCTCTATCAAAACATCGTAATGGCTTACAGCGTTCCACGCCTCCAACGCGAGCATAAGCCGGTAGTCATCATCCGTGCTGCCGGTCTTAAGTCTTTTTATAAACCCATCATACTGGGAGGGTGAGGAGAGAACAAAAACATTTTTATAGTTTTTTGCGGCCGCTCTCAAAAGAGCAGGCCCACCGATGTCTATGAGCTCTACCATCTCTTCCTTACCAAGCTTTCTCTCGAGCCCTTTTTCGAACGGATAGAGGTTCACCCCAACTATCTCTATGTTTTTTATTCCATGTCTTTCGGCATCCCTCCTGTCCTTCTCCACCTCCCTCCTGTAGAGAATCCCGCCATGTATTTTTGGGTGGAGGGTTTTTACCCTTCCATCAAAAAGCTCAGGAAAGCCCGTGAGATCGCTTACATCGATTACGGGTATTCCATTCTTTTTTAGCTCGCCTGCTGTCCCTCCGGTAGAGAGTATACTGTATCCCAGCTTAACGAGTTCAGAGGCGAGCCACACTATCCCGGTTTTTTCATACACGCTCAAAAGCGCGAATCTTCTGTCGGAATTTTTGGTTTTCATAGAACCCGTTTAAAATACTACAATGGAAAACTATTTAATTATTTTCATGCGAAGCAAAAAAACTGTGGTTTTATGATTCCTGACTGCATAGAAACATGGGGCGCGTACAACGGATGGAAATTCGGATATGTGTTTGAACTTGAAGGGAAGGGAGAAGGGAACGTTGCGTATGCACTCGCAAAAATAGCGGATGAGATAGAAGGGAAGGCTTACATGCACTGCGGCATGGACACGAAGGGCATAGATGAGGCGACGAAGGATGCGAAGGGGAAGGGAATAAAGGAGATGGTTTCTTTTTTGGAAAGGTTCAAACCCGGGGATGTGTTTGAGAGGGCATGCGGAGAAAAAAAAGAGCTTAGGCCTGCTGCCGAGAGCTATTTTTTCAACAGGGTGCTCATGGCATTCAGCGTTCCGTACAGGTTAACTGCAAAAATGCTTGAAGAATGGAAGGAGGAAGCAAAAGAAAAAGAGCCGGACGATCAGATTGTTTTTATAGGAAAGTACAAAGAATGGGTTGCGATAAAAAAACTAACCGTCCCGGGTTCAGAGGAGTATGAGGTAGGGGGGATATTGAGCAACATATGCACAACGATAGTCCCAAAGGCTTTCCAGTTCGCAAAAATATCCACAAACATAAAAACAAAAAAGGGAAAAAACATGAAAAATTTGGTTGAAATGCTGAAAGGCGCGGAAAATGAGGATGAAAAACAAACAGCTGCGAATGTTCATGCCGCGTTTGAGGCGTATGGCCTGATGCCCTACCCTACACTGCAGATGCTTGAGAAGGCTTACCCGGATTTAAAGGTAAAAAAGCCGAAAGGAAGGCTGCCGAAGGGCTAGAACCTCACCTTAGGGGCTTCTTTTTCCTTTTCCGGTACCTCGAAGTATTCCTTTTCCTTATGCCCAAGCATGTTTGCAATGATGTTGCTCGGGAAATAGAGAACGAGCCGGTTGTACATCGTAATTGCATCGTTGTAGGACTGCCTTGCGTATGCAATCTTCTGCTCGAGCTCTCCTAGTTTTTCCTGCAACTGCAAAAAGTTTTGGTTTGCCTGAAGCTTTGGATAGTTCTCGGCCACTGCGAAAAGGGATTTCAATGCGCCCGTGAGCATATTGTCTGCCTTTGCCATCTCTGCCGGTGTTTTTGCCTTCATTATCGCTGCCCTTGCCTTTGTGACATTCTCAAAAACAGTTCTCTCATGCTTCGCATATCCCTTCACGGTCTCAACTAGGTTTGGAACAAGGTCTGCCCTCATCTTCAACTGAACGCTTATCTGCGCAAAGGCATTCTTTATGTTCTGGTCCAGCGTAACAAGCCTGTTGTACACATAAACAACATACACGAGCAGGGCTAGGAATATCACGAGCAAAACTATTACAAACCCTCCTGTCAATATCCACTCAATCATACGCTCACCGCTGGATAGATGAGAGGTAAATGCTTAAAAATCTACCGAAAATGCTGATGGGAGCTTAACAGATCCGCAGGCTCCATTATCCTTAGGGTCTTAGAATGCAGACCTGTCTTATCAGGAACTACAAGAATCTTTTCTTCTACATCGAATCCATCCAGCTTTTTCTCCACGGTCCTCACGTCATCAGCAGAGACCTTGCCCCACTTTATCTCTCCAACTACCCTAAGTTTCTTGAAAGAAACAAGTGCCAAGTCTATCTCAGGTTCATCTATCTTTACTGCTTCCATGCCGTAAACCTTGGATGCAAGGGAACACACAAAGCGCTCAACATGGAATGGCAGCTTTTCATCGATAACTCTCCGTATAAACCCAGGCGCTAACTCTGTTTCCATCAACCCATACTTTTCATCTGCATAGAAGAATAAATCCAGGAGGGGGGAAAGGTGGTGGTAAACGAATTTTTTCTTTTCCCATACCTTCTCCTTCTGAAAAATGCCCATTGAAACGAGGGTGTTCAAGTAACCCTGAATAAGACCTGGGTTATCCTTTGAGAGGAGGCCCCTGGAAAAAAGAAATGAGGATATCTCTGAACTTGTGTTTTTGCCGGATGCAACGGCATGCATGATTCCATCGTAGACATTCGAGAGGTATTTTTCCTCTTCCCTGAATATCTCCCCAACCAGGCCCTGCAGGGTCATTTTGTTATCCACAAGGTAGCGCGCTAAAAATTTCCTAACCGGGGGTTTGTAGAAAGGGATAAGGATGGGCTCCCTGAGGTAAACCGCTGTTTCAATCCTCTCTTTTTTATTACCAATTCTAATGCTGTTCAATATGTCTCTTTCATCTATTATGGAAAATGGGATGGCATAAAACAAACCAAGAATTGGGGAGCGCTTTTCCATCAACTGGTGAGAGAGCCAAAGGGTAGAGGATACTACCCTCAGCTTGCCCTTTCGGCTGCTGGAGTGGAGGTAGTCCAAAAATATTGGAGGAAGGCGGTGAAACTCATCCACAATGATGGCCTTTCCTCCTTCAAGAAGGGACTTGAAGAGGGGGAAGAACTCGGCAAATGTAAGAACCTCATCATCCCGTATCACAGAGCCTTCGCGCGTCACAAAGAAGTATTCATCCCATTCAGTAAAATTTTTGAGATAGAATGTCTTCCCGGTTTTTCTCCTCCCAAATACGAATATCCAATCGCCCGCATTCCTAAATTTTTCATCTTCTGTTTTTCTTATTATGTTCGCAAACATTATGTTCACCAACATAATAGTTTAATGAGAAGTGCTTAAAAACCTATCGAAAAAAGCGCTGGGGGGCTAAAAAGAAAATTAAAAAACCTTCGCTTTAAACGCGCCAGCGTTCTTCAAAGTGTTTATCCTGGCCTTTATTTCAGCCTTTACCTCTTTACCGCGCTCTCCCCTTGCTTTTTCTATCGCCCTTCTCATCATCTGTATCTTTTCTTTATCATGCGGCATTTCCTGAAGCCAAGACCCAAATTCTTTGTTTGTTTTGCTTCCTCGCTTAAAGAGATCGAAGAAAGCTTCACGCGCAGCATCTGCTATCTTGCGGTCCTTATACTCCACTTGTCTGAATTCAACCGGTTTTATTTCAATTGTTTTCCCAGAAGGAGAGAACATACCATCGTACTCTCTCATTTTTTCAAAATCCTTTGGGACAGAAATCGTTGTGACGGGCATAACCTCTGCTGCGGTCCCAGTAAGGAAAACAGAATCCGCAGAGAGCAACTCATCAACGCTTATCTCCTTTTCAACAACCTCTTTTTCCAAGAACCTCAAGAGTTTTATCACAGAATCACGTGTTATTCCTGGAAGGATGCCCGATTCCAGTGGAGGGGTGTATACAACACCATTCTTAACAATGAATATGTTCATGGCAGAGCCCTCAGCAACATTCCCATCCATATCCAGCATTATGCCTTCTGCAAAACCAAAAACACGAGCGAGGTTTGCCGAAAGAACGGAGTTTGTATAATGCCCTGCCATCTTCGCGTATGTTTTGAACTGCTCTGGGCTTATCCTTTTCCAAGGAACAACTACCATGTGAACATCGCCCTTTCCAAGGTATGGGCCCCATGGAAGTGGGAAAAACCCGAGCACAACCTCCTTTCCCAATGTTTGAAGCTTCAGCGGAGAGTTTGAGATGGTTGCAAAAGGCCTGTAGTAAAAACTTTCTGCATCCAGCATATCAAGGTTGTTTATGGCAAAAAGCTCCTTTGTAAGCCCCATAAGCTCCGGAATACCATAAGCCCTTCCATCTGCGTACATGACGAAAGGAACCTTAACCACTTTATCCTCCAACAAAACATCTGGAATGTTTTTTATGAGTTGGTTCCTAATCTTCTCTGCGGTTTCCCTATTCCCTGCGTCAATCTTCAAAAGGATAGGTATAGTGCCTTTTGTGTAAGAGGAGCCTGCTTCTTCATAAAGCCTATCCATGGATGGGTTTTCAACTTTGATGGTGATGTTTTCAGTGTTTATGAGAGGGACAAGCTCCTTTAGTGAATCATACCCCTTTATAGCCCAGTAGCTTGCTATGAATCTTGCAAAATGCTCTGGGAATCTGAATGAGACCCATCTTCCATCATCCATCCTGTAAAACCTCTGGCCCTCAAAAAAAGCATGGGAGTAGTGAAGGCCTTGGTTTAAAGGATGGAGAAGGGCATCTTCAACAAAAACAAAATTGCCGTTCCAGTACACGAACTTTACATAGCCCCTTCCTTCACCGCCGAACCATTCTATCTTCCCGCCAGGAGTCTCCACCATGCACTCTTCCATTATAAAAGAATTCTCCACACCCCCCATAAATTTCACCATACTATTTATACGCGAAAGGTATTAAAAAGTTTGTTTTTTAACGCGGTAATACATGCATATATTTTTCAGCCTGCACTCGTCGCATTTTGGGTTTCTTGGAAGGCAGAGGGTCTGACCATAGGCAACAAATGTGGTGTTGAATTTTTTCCAGAGTTTTTTCGGAACAATTTTTTCAAGCCCTTTCTCAGTTTCCTCCGGGGTTTTTGTTTTCACAATCCCCAACCGGTTGCTTATCCTGTGAACATGCACATCCACCGGAATCGCATCCTTGCTGAATGCATGCACAAGAACAACGTTCGCAACTTTTCTGCCAACGCCCGGGAGCTCAAGAAGCTCCTTTCTTGTACGCGGAACATTTCCGCCGTGTTTCTCCACAAGTATTTTTGCGCATTTCACGAGAAGCCTTGCCTTGTTTCTGTAAAACCCAACCCCGTATATCTCATTCTGGAGTTTTTTCTCTCCGAACCGCAAAACATCCTGCGGTTTTCTAATTTTTTTCAAAATTTTTTCGCAAACCATTTTCGTTGTCTTGTCCCTAGTTCTGGTTGAGAGGATGGTGCAGAGCAAAATCTGAAACTCATTTTTTCCGAGTTTTGAAAAACTGTAAACCGGTGCGTTTCTTTTTCTCGCCTCTTTTTCCATGGTTGCAAGAAGGGATGAAAAATCCATGTAGGAATTCATTCGCTAACATTTAAAAACAAAATCATCGAAATTCAACCATGGCAAAAGGAAAGGGTTTTGGAAAGATAATTCTGTTTGGAGAGCATTTTGTTGTTTACGGAAAAAAAGGAATAGTTGCTGGCTTGGACAGGGGGGTTGAGGTGGAGGTTGAAAAATCAGATGAGGACCAGGTTGCGGAAAATGAGTACAAAAGGGAAAGGATGGAATCCATAAAAGCAATAAAAAAAGCGTTGGGGGTTGACGAGGGCGTAAGGTTGAAAAGCGTAAGGTCAGAGCTTCCGGCTGGCGCCGGGGTTGGAAGCTCTGCTGCTCTGGCGGTTGCAATCGCAAGAGCGATAAATAACGAATTTAAATTGGGGAAAAATGAGAAAGAGATATGCAACGCAGCGTATGAGAGCGAAAAAATATTTCACGGAACTCCCTCAGGAATCGATAACACTGCAGCAACCTACGGCGGGGTCATTGTTTTTAAGAAAAGAAGGAATGGAAACTTGATAAAGCGGCTGAAAATAAAAAAGCCTTTTTATGTTGTGGTAGGAATAACCGGGAAGCAGGGGATTACAAAGGAGCTTGTTGCAATGGTTAGAAAGAAAAAAGAGGAGAATGAAAAATGGTTCGCAGATATTCTTAAAAAATATGTAAAAATATCGAAAGAGGCTTTAGACGCACTTCAAAAGGAGGATGCAATCAAACTTGGAAAGCTTATGGACGAGAATCAAAAGCTTTTGAGGGAGATAGGTGTTTCCACAAAGGAGCTGGAGGATATCGTGAGCATCGCGAAAGCGAACGGAGCGCTAGGAGCAAAACTAACCGGTGCGGGCGGAGGAGGGTGCGCGATTGCACTTGCGGAAAATGAAGAAAAGGCGAAAAAAATATCTGAAGCAGTAAAAAAAGCAGGGTATGGAAGCTTTTACTCAAAAATAGTTTAGTTTATAAAGTTTTTTAAAGATAGGAAGCCGGTGAAAATATGAAGAAACTATTTCTAGTGTTTGCCTTGGTGGCACTGCTTCTTCTTGCAGGATGCATTCAACTACCTGGAAAGGCAACCGGTGGAGAAAAAACTGGGGAAGCAGGAGTACAAGGAGGAGAGCAGGGACAAAAACAGCAGCAAGGAGCTGAAGAAGAGCAGCAAGAAGGAGGAGGACAGAAAGGGGGAGAGAGCGGCGGAGAAGGAGGAGGCGGGCAACAGCAGGACTATGATAAAATGACTATGGGCGCGTTGATGAAGTTGGGCGTGCCAATAAAATGCACAATAACCTATAATTACCCGAAGGAAGGGGCAAGCGGAACGGTAACTGAATATATATTGAATGGAAATGTGAGAGTGGAATCCCAGGCAAAAACATCGGCAGGAACCAGCTTTACGATTGCAGTGGTAAAGAAGGATGGAACTTACCTAGGGACAACGCCGGAAATGAAAACCGAGGGAAGCGTGTACGCAAACTGCGACTGGCTGTTCTATCCAACAGGAGAGGAAAAGAAAACGGGCTATGAGATAAACGAAGAAGAAACTGCTGGAGCGATGTACGAAAGCCTCGGATATGAATATACGGTACATTGCGAACCGGCGATGTTCGGGGAAGAAAAGTTTGCCACCCCGGGGAATGTTTGCAATATGAAGGAAATGATGAGCAACGTTTGCGCAAGCATAACAGACCCGGATGCAAGGGCGCAGTGTGAACAGGCGATGGGAGGACAGTAAATCTCTTTCTTCTTTTTGTTTTTTCTTTTGCGATGGGTAGGTTTTTAAGAGCTTACTGACCTAGAAAATTCATGTGGCGGTACGGAAAGGGAAGCAGAGCGGAAAGGGAACTTCTCAATAAATTCAAACAGCATGGGTTTATTGTTGTAAGGGCCGCTGGCTCGGGTTTTGAAGGCCCGGACATTATCGCAATAAAAGGCGGAAAGGAGTATGCAATAGAATGCAAGGCGCAGGAAGCCGGTACGCTGAGCATTGGGAAAGAGCAGTTCGAAAATCTTGTGAAATGGCAGGAGAATTCGTTAATGCAGGTTTATGTTGCATGGAAAAAATCCCATTTAGGCTGGTTTTTCATCCCCCTTTCTGCTTTCGAGAAGAAAAAAGTAAATTATGGAATAAAGTTTGAGAAGGCGGTTGCTGTTGCCTATAAGCTGGAGGACCTTTTATTTGCTTAGCCCATCCAGAATTTTCAAAAGCTCGTTGAACATGTGAATGTTCAGAACAGGCTTTTCAAATTCCTTGTTATCATCGGCAATTCTTGGGCAGGCTGAGGAGATATAGCATTCAAATGTAAGGAAGTTGTTAAGGGCTAATGGCTCAAACTCGTTTGAAACAATTATCTGGGCTTTTTTTCCTCTTTTCTCAAGCTCTTTCTTCATCCACCTCGCAACCTCAGGGTTGAACTGGCCGGGTTTTGTTGAGAGGAGGATGCCGAAATTCTTGCAATCAACCGCTTTTATCAGCGCGCCCCTTCTTCTCTTCCGCAACCTTTCTATTTCATCGTTTATTTGCTTTAGCGTTTTTGCTTTTGGGTGGAAAAGAAAAACAGGTTTCTGAGAATCTATCGCGAGCGCATGGAAAAGGCCATCGCCTATGAACAGGATTCCATCGCATTCAACATCAACGGCTGTTGCGTCGCAACCAAGAACCTGGCCGGGATAGTGGGCTTTACTTCCTTTTTTGTAGTTTGCTTCTATTCCGTGCTTTGCAAAAAATTTTTTTGCTTCTTCGAGCTTGTGCGCATACTGGACAGTTGTCCCGAGCGCAATTTTTTTTATTTTTCTTTTTTTGAATTCTTCAACCGCAGCCTCAAGGGAAGGGATATCAAAATCCATTCTCCATTCCTCAAACTCAACAGGGATCTCAATCTTCATGCGCAAGGGAAAGGGGGCATGGCCGAAGTGGATAATCTTCTCTGCGCCGATCGCCCGGGCCTCGTCTACCGCAATGTCGCAGGCACCGTAGCTGTTTGAGGAAGAGAGGAAAACCTCGTGCCCCTGTTTTTCAAGCTCCTCTGCCTTCTGCATGGCATACTGCTTCAAACCCTCTGGGAACTGTAAAAGAACGCGCATACCTTTCTTTTTATTCATACATTTTTTATTGTTTTGCAAAATGTTTAAAAAATGTTTTATATTGTATAGTAATATGGAAAAAATGACTGGAGCAGGAAACGGTTATTATTATCGGTCTCTTGCAAATGAGTACTTAAACGGAAACAAGACGCTGGACGACCTTATCAAAAGTTGCTCATCAGGATATCATATCCGTATGGTTGCAAGGGTGCTTACAGAATGCCTGCTCACGGACCATGATCAAAAAACTATGGAAAAAGCGAAAATGGCGCTTGGGGAGTTTGCAAAGAAGCACACGGCTCCAGTTGCAGAAGAGATAGTAAGGCGGATAGTATACACTGTTAGCTGGGCTGAAGAAAAGGGACGAGAATGGAAGAAAGAGAATTTGGATTTTCTTTTTCAACTCTTGGATAAAGAAGAGCTCACTGAAATAAGCTTCTACACCAAGAAATACGCAATGAGATTCAACTGGAAATCCGACCTGCAAAATGAAGATAGGTACGGGATGTTGGAGAAAAAATTCAAGATGCCAGGCGCTTCGCTAATGTGCAAATATATATTGAGGAGAGCGAAGCGCAGAGAAGAGATAGAACACCTTGAGAATATCGCGGGAAGAAGTGAGTACTATGATAAAGATGATAAAAACGGCCCGAGTAGGAAAAACAACACGGGTATATCTAAGAATGAGCTTTATGCATATCTAAACATGCTCACAAATACGGCATTAAGGGAACGGGATATTGAACTGGTTCGGGCGTATGCCCATTTTTACGAGTTTGTGTATTTTGCGCTGATAAATGCTGGAACGAATGTATGCAAAGAAAGAATGGAAAAAGAGTATTTCTTTGAAGTTGGTGAAGGACTTTTTGAGAATGGCAGCAAAATAAGAGTGGTCGAGGTGCTGTTTGAGGGAATAGATAAGGTGGGAAAAGAAAAGAAAGAACTCCATCTAGAGATGCTTAAAAAACTGGTGGAAAAAGATGGGGATGTATTCATAAAATACTATGAAGTTATAAGTAGTAGGGATAAGGTTAGGCTGAAAGAACTGGTGGAAAATTTTATTTTAGATTTCGGCAGCGCGGAGATGAAAAAACAGATTCTTGACAAGAAAATTGAAGGCGGGGGGAGAGAAGCGAAAACATTTATAAACCCTGAGGGGCTAAAAGAAAAAACTAAATGAGCCTATGAGCTTAAGCGAGGTGAAAGTATGAGTTATGTAAAATTTGAAACACCAGAGGAAGTAAGGAAGATGGCAATAGAGCTGATAAGCGTTGCAAAGGACACCGGAAAAGTGAGGAAGGGAATAAACGAAGTAACAAAATCCATAGAGCGAAAAGCGGCGAAGCTTGTTGTGATTGCTGAGGACATAAGCCCGCCAGAGATAGCCATGCACATCCCAGGCCTATGCGAGGAGATGGGAATACCGTATATGTATGTAAAAACGAAAAAAGAGCTTGGGGAAGCAGCCGGCTTGAAGGTCGGCACGAGCAGCGTTGCAGTGGAAAATGCCGGAAGCGGTGCTGAACTTCTTCAGGATATTGTAAAAAGACTGCCGAAGCATGAGGCAAAGAAAAAAGGTGAAAAGTAATGGCCGAAGAAGAGAAAGGATTTGCCGCTGAGATAGTTGAGGTAAGGCCGAGAAAAACAGGCGTGTATGGCGAGATATACCAGTGCCTTGTGAAGATACTTGATGGAAAGGATGCAGGAAGGGTTATACTAAGAAACCTAAAAGGACCTGTAAGGCCCGGAATGGTAATAATACTCATGGAAACAGAAAGGGAAGCAAAAGAAATCAAGCCGAAAAGGTGAGCAAATGGAGTGCTACTTCTGCGGAAGAGAAATCCCGAAAGGCAGGGGAGTAATGTATGTAAAGGCAGATGGGACAACGTTTTATTTCTGCTCGGATAAGTGCAAAAAAAATTCTTTGAAGCTAAAGAGAGAAGGGAGGAAAGCCAAGTGGACTGAAAAGTTCAGAAGTTTTAGGGAAGAGATAAAGAAAGGCGAGAAGAAGGAAGAGGGAAGTAAAAAGAAAGAGTAGGAGGATAAAATGGTGGTTGAAAGGACCTTTTTTATGATAAAACCAGAGGTCGCGAGTGATAAAAAAGCGGTGGAGGAGATAAAAAGGATGGTTGCTGACGCCGGGTTTAGGATTATTGCAGAAAAAACCACAACCATGAAAAAAGAGGTTGCCGAGAAGCATTATGCAGTCCATAAAGGAAAGCCGTTCTATGAAGAGCTGATAGAGTACATAACCTCAGGGCCGGTTGTTATGTTTGTGCTCGAAAAGGAGAATGCAATCGCAGACCTGAGAAAGCTCGTAGGGGCTACAGACCCGAGGAAGGCGGAGCCGAATACCATAAGGAATATATTCGGCACTGATGTCGGGCATAATGCCGTGCATGCGAGCGATGGGCCGGAAACAGCAGAGTTTGAGATAAAACTCCATTTCCCAAAGGTAAGCCCAAAGGTAGAATAGATGATCCTTCCGAAAGAGCATATCCTAAAATCAAATTTGATTTCTGATTTTTTGAGCGAGGAACAGTTCCAACCTTCTGGCGTTGACCTGACGCTCAAGAAGGTTTTTGCTTTTAAGGGAATTGGAAGGATTGATTTTGACAATTCTGAAAGGAAAATAAGCGAAGCAAAAGAGCTTAAATTTGATGGGAAGGAATGGATGAAGCTAGGGCAGGGCGCGTACAAGGTGAGCTTTAATGAATACATAAAAATTCCGCAGGATATGATGGCCCTTGTTTTTCCGCGCTCCTCTTTGCTCAGGTGCGGGGCAACATTGCACACCGCTGTATGGGACCCAGGTTATGAAGGAAGGGGAGAGATGCTTTTGAGCGTGTACAACAAACACGGAATAATGCTGAAGAAAAATGCAAGGATAGGGCAGATAGTTTTCATGAAATTGGTTGAGGAAACAAAGCACAGGTATGAAGGGGTTTATAAGGGGGAGCACAGGTAGAGAATAGAAAAGAAAATAGAAAAGAAAAATCAGAGTTTAATCAAAGCGTATTTTTTCTCAATGTTCATGAATGAAAAGTCTGTTTTTGTCAGTGCAGAAACTGCTTCAAGAAGAGTGTTGAAAGCGATGTATGTAGCAGAAATTCCACATGCAAATATAGTCCTTTCAAATAAAACCACTGGTATAAGGCCCCACCAGAGCGGTGCTGCCATGCCCGTTGCATACAGCCACGCAACAGAGCCGATTATGTGCGCCTGGAATGTAGTGGCTAAGCTTCGCGCAAAAAGATTTTTTGAGAAGTAGCCTGCAACAATGGGTATGAGCCAGAGGAGAGGATAGCCCCATGCCTCCCGCCCTATTGGGTTGAGCCAGAAAAGGAGCATCCCAAGAACCGGCAGAACAAAAGTTAGTTTTTGGTTGTTTTTTATCGCGCCGAAGTAATACGCGGCAAACACCATGGGCAGAAACATCTGTACCAATTTCAAGGCATCAAGCGGGATTCCTGAATTTATGTTCGCCAGCAATTCCACCAGAAGAACGGAAAGGACTCCTATGAGCGGGGAAAACAATCCGCCGCCAATTGGGCCTATGAACTGAAACATCGTGAAGTATTTAGACTCGGAGCCGACTATGTAGAACAGTTTCACATTAAACAGGACAAGCGAAACAAGGGAGAACAGAACCAAGAATATGCCTAACTTCATTTTAGCGTCCATAGAATCACGCACATTTTTTGTAATGGTAAATTTTAAAACATTTGCGTTGGTTGGGCTTTGGGACAAAAAGTGTAGAATATTTAGAGAAACTGAAGGGATTTTCATTTTGGCGCCTTCCTAACATATGCAGAAAACTTAAAAAAAGGACGGATGAAATAAAACGCATGAACAGAAAACTGGTTTTTGCGTTGTTGATAGTTTTCGGATTGGTTTGGAGCGCTGATATAAGCGGGTGCCAGGAGATAAGCTCATCCGGCACATACACACTCAGCGATGATATTCTGGCAAATGAAACGCCGTGTATAGTGGTAAGTGCGGGCGATGTTACCCTGGACTGCAAGAACAATGTTCTTGAGGGAAACAGCTCCTCGGACATTCTTGTTGAGGGCAGCGGGGATAATTTCAAAATGCAGAACTGCAAGCTTAAGAAGGGAAAAATTAAAATAGAGGGAAACGGCGCGTACATAAAAAATACGGATATGAATAACGTGCAGGCAAACATGAGCGGCAACGGCATAAGGATAGAAGCTCTCGATGCTGAAAGCTCTTCAGTTTTGATAAAGAGTTCGCAGAACATAAACATAACCAGCTCCTATTTTTCTGGAGGAGGGACCCAACTTGCAATAATGGATTCAACGAACATATTTGTAAAGGATGTGGACTTTTCAAAAGGGAAAACAGGGCTGAGCATAGATGAGGACTCGACAACAATAACGATTGAAGAATGCAAATTCGCGGAGTGCGATGTGGGCGCAGAGGTTTTGAGCAGCGCGATCATAAGAAAAAATACCTTTGAGAAGAATAAGAAGGGGCTTGTTGTAAAGGACGAGTGCGAGGTATATAGGAATGAGTTTGTTGAGAATACGGATTATGCTCTCGTTGTAAACGGAGAGGACAATACCGTTTATGATAACAAGTTTGAAAGAAATGCGCATGATGCAGATGTGGGAGACACAAACAATGATTTTAACATAGAAAAAAACTGCAATCAGACAAACATAATAGGCGGGAAATGCCAGGGAGGAAACTACTGGGACAAGTATAGCGGATATGATGCAAACGGGGATGGGTTCGGTGAGACACCGCACCAGGTTGATACTGGCGTGTATGATGAGCTTCCGCTCACCAGTTTTGTGGACCAGAAGCCTCCGATGGTTTATTTGGACGAACCAACCGAAGGGCAGGTTTTCAATTCAAGAACCGTGTCCATAAGGTTCAGGGCTTTTGATGATGTGGCCGTTGCGCAGTGCTGGGCGATATTGGATGGGGCAGAGACGCAGATACCAGGGTGCAAAAAGCAGTACAACCTCACGAATGTGGCTGATGGAACCCATACGCTAAAGATAAGGGTTGCGGACTTTGCCGGAAAAACTGATGAGAAAAGCGTGAGCTTCAAGGTCGATGCGACAAAGCCGACGCTTGAGATAGACTCCCCTGAGGAGGGAAAGGAGTACCAGGGGGAGGTTCAGGTTTATTTCACGGCAAGCGATGCAACACCCATGCAGTGCTTTTACACGATAGATTCCGGCGAGGAAAAGGAAATAACCGGGTGCAACGATTTCAAACTCGCCAACCTCACAACAGGGCAGCATAAGATAACCATAAGGGTAATGGATGCTGCTGGAAACAATGAAACAGAGCAAAGAAATTTCAGGTTCTTGGCAACAAAACCTAAGATGACCGTCGAGTATTCTATGAAATGCCCAGGGAATGAATTACAGGTTGATGTTTATGGAAACGGACAGAAGCTTGATGGGGTAAGTGTGGAGGTGAAGAGAAGGATTCAACCAGGTCAGTTCTCAAGTTTGGGAAAAAAGATTTACAATGCCGGAACGGTTAGTTTCAGAATACCTGAAAGCGGGGAGTATGTGATAAGCGCAAGCAAGGAAGGGTATGAAGAGTACGAGGAGCTGATGAGGCTTGAGAAGTGTAAGGTGGAATCTGGAGGTCCTACGAAATACATTGCGCCTCCTGAAGAGGAAGAGCAGAAACCCAAAACTTGCCTTGGCGCGATCGCCTTGCTTTCAGTTTTGGGGATAATGCTCATAAGGAGGGGATAGCATGAAGGAAAACAGGAATATCTGGTATGGAATAGGATTGGTTGCGCTTGTAGCCATTGTTCTTGCGGGTGCATTCCTGCTTACGAATACTGCAAAGGCAGTCGAGGTGAATAACGAAGGGGAAGAGATGATTCTTTACAGAAACTTTGCGTTTTACAGCTCTGCATTTTCAACAGAACCAACGAACACGCTTGAGCTGGAGCTTCCGGATACCATAATAGATGAGAGTTTGATACTAACTCCAGCAGTGGCGAATGTAATAGAGCAGAGTGTGATAACGCAGCAGACAGAGCTTGAAAACTTCATAGGGGAGCAGATAACGGCCTATGATGACCAGACAAAAGTTAGCGGAAAGCTTCTTGATGTTGATGGAGGAAAGGTTTATGTTGAAACAAACGAAGGGGTATACGCCCTCTCGCCCATGGGGTATGTGATTCCTGAGTACGCGAAAAAGAAAACTACTGGAGAGTTCAAGCTTGATAAGAAGGATAGCCAGTTCAAGGTGTACTACGCATTCAGCGGGCTGGAATGGGGAACGGATTACTACCTTTTCGTAAACGGAAATGACGGGGTGATAAAGGCAAGGGCGAATATAAACAACAGCTGCGGAAAGGACATAGAGAATGTAAAGGTCAAGCTTGTTGCAGGGGAGATAAACTACGGACAGCAGTACTATCCTCCGTATCCGTATGCAGATTATGTGATGGCCAAAGAAACTGCACCCGGAGGGGTTGGATATGAAGGGAGGGTGGAGCAGTTCCATGTGTACGAGTTGGAAACGCCGATTAGCATAAAGGACAAGGAGAAGAAATCATATGAGATGTACAAGGAGGAGGTGAAGGTAAACAAAACCCTCAGGTACGAATCGTACGGATACGATAGCGAGGAAGACGCGCTCACAAATGTGTACTCTTTCAGCGCGCCGAGGGAGATGCCAGCAGGAGAGGTTAAGGTTGTTGCGGATGGAATGCTTGTGGGAGCGAGCAGCATAGAGAATAAAGGAAACGGAAGTTTGGTTGAGCTCGAGAGCGGAAAAAGCTTTGATGTAACCGGAAAAACAGAAACGCTCGATTACAAAGAGGGCATACTAACCTATGAGTACAGCTACAAAATAACTGTAGAAAACCATGGCAAGAGCAGGGAAAACATAGAAGTAAACTTCCATCCATATGGCTACGGCGACTGGGAGATTTACGATACAAGCGATGAGCCGGTAGAGAAGACGCAGGATAAGATTACATGGAGGTTCGGCCTGGAGAACGGAAAGAAGGAGATAACATTCAAGATACGCTACAAGAAGCTTGAATAACCGCGGGACTCTATGGAAAGGGAAAGGGCCTTTGCCCTTCTGAAGAGGAAGTGAAAGATCGGGAGGGGAGAAGCAAACCTTCCCTTCCTTGTTTTTTTTGCGATTGAATTTTTCTCAATTTTTTTTGCCATCACCTTGGAGTATTCTACTGAAAGAAGGAACATGTCGCCGTTTATCCCGAGTGAGGAAAGCTCTTTCTTAATTTCATGCACGGATTTTGTTTTCATGTAGATTGCGGGGAGGAGGAGAATGGAAATGAAATAAAGGACCCTCTCTACCGGTTGCGGAAGGAAAATGCAGACCAAAGAAACCGGAACTGCAAGCAGAAGAACGTTCTTGAAATCAACTCTTTTTAAAAGTGCAAGAACAAAAATGAGCGGAAAATAGTAGGGCGAAAAATCAAGCGGAAGGAGGGAAAGAAGAATCACTGCAAGGATGACGAAAGCGAGCATCATCAAAATCCCCTCGGAATTTTTATTCCTGCGTTTTTCACCTTCGCCAATTTGAATATTTCTTTTTTTCCCTCTGCAACAAGCCTTCCGTTTTTCAAAACCGCAAATCGATTGGCAACCTCAAGCATAAGGTCTGCATCATGCTCAACTATTACGAAGGTTTTTCCTTTTTTTGCAAGCTTTTTTATTACAGAGTAGATCTCCAGCGAGGATGGGTAGTCAAGGCTTGAGGAGGGCTCGTCCAGGAGAAAAATCTCCGGGTCCATGGCAACAAGGGAGTAGAAGCACAGCTTCTGCCTTTGGCCAAAGGAAAGGTCGAATGGGTCTGCATCCTTATATCTATACAGCCCGGATTCGCGAAGGAGCTTCTCTGCTTTTTTTTCATCAAATCTTTTCAGGTTTCTCATTCCGAAAACAAGCTCATCGAAAACCCTCTGGGTAAAAATCTGGTCGTCTGGATTCTGGAAAAGGATGCCTACCTTTTCAGCCATTTTTGATGGGGTTTTTGGCTTTTCTCCATCAACAAGAACGCTTCCAGAAATGTTCGCTTTTATCAGGTGGGGGATGATGCCGTTGATGGTATAGAGAAGGGTGGTTTTCCCGCTTCCGTTCGCACCCAAAACAGCAACTATTTCTCCCTTTTTTATTTTCAGGTTTATTCCGGAAAGCGCAGGCCTGCCGTTGGCATAAGAAACGCTCAGGTTTTGAAGGAGGATTCTTTCATTCGCCATACTTTTTCCTCAATCCGAATGGGTATGCAAAAAGCCATGCAAGGCCGAACTCAACTGCTCCCTGCACAGCATTCCAGAAGAATATCGCCATGTACGCCCAGTTTTTTCCCAAAAATGGAAGTTCTATGCTCTGGAGAAAAGAGAGGAATTGCTCTGTGCTCATGTGGAAAAACATAGGGCCTGCAAAGTATATGTTTGCAATTATCATCGCAATTCCCCTTACGAGTATGGCAACCGCGAGCGAGAGGAGCAAGATGGTTGCACCATCCAGCTTAACATCTCCCTTTATCCTTGTTGAAAGCAGGGCTATGCCGAGGAGGAAAAGCGCTGGTATTATTGGATGGAACTGCGAGAAAAATGCGCTAGCGTAGAAAAAGAGGAGGATGAAGAGGAATATGAGGAGGAGTGTTTTCGCAAGGTTGATGCCTTTTGATTTCGCGATCGCAAAAGGAACGAGTATCATGGGTATGGTGGCTGAAACCTTCATTATCGCCCCTATGAAGCCGGTTGGGGAGGAGAGGAGGATGAGAAGCCCGAGCATCATAAGGGAAGAGATCCCATACTCCACGCCGAAAATAAGGAATGCAAGAAGAACAGGAAACGCGGCTAGGTCAACGGTCATCCCGAAACCAGTGGGGATGCCGATGAGGTTGTTTGTGAGCTGGAAAACAAACGCCAATGCAGAAAGCATGGCCGTGGCAATAAGCTTGTATGTTTTCATGAAAGGAAAGGGAAGGGTGGATTTTTAAAGGATGGGGAAAAAAATTTTTCATTAGAGAATGTATTTAAACCTTTTTTATTAATAGAAAAGCCATGGGTGAGCATGAAGAAGAGCATGTAATAGCCAGCGATATACTCGAGAAAAAATCCGGCGTGAGGATAGAAAAAAAGGAGGAGAAGAAAGAGGGGAAAGAACCAGAGAAGAGGGCAGAAGGAATAGAAGGGAAAAAAGGTGTGGAGGGGGCGCCGGTTGTAAAACTGACGATAAACATCGTTCTCCTCAGCTTTGCGGTTTTTGGGATGCTTGCGGCAATCGCCCTTTACTTCATAGTCGACAATGTGCTTGACCAGGGAAAGCTTATGGTGATGAGCAGGCTGGAAACAATAACAAAAAGCATCGGTGATACAAGAGCAGGCGTGGAAAAAATGGCCGATGCAATAAGCGGAATAGGAAATGCAAGCGAAAAATTCGGAAACAGCATTGGAAAAAGCGAAGTAGGGGTTAGAACAAGTGGCGAGGAAGTTAAAAGTTTTGGGAATAAAATAAAAACAGTAAATTTTGGCGGAGTGATCTCGTTCAAGGAGGAGGGAGAAGAGCTGGAAAAAGCCGGGGAAGAGTTTATAAAAAGCGCAGATGAACTCAAAGAAGCGAGAGAAGGCATGGAAGAGACTGCGGAGAGCATAAAAAGCGTAAAACAGAACTTTGAAAAAGTAAAAAAAGACCTAGAGGACATGGAAGCAAGCATACAAAATATGAGTGCTGAAATCGAAGGCATATTCTCGGCGCTTAAAACAGCAAACTGCCTAGCCTCCGGAATTTTCTTCCTCATGTTTGCCGTTCTCCTGCTTTCGGCGAGCAAGGACTTTATACATTTTTAGAATTTTGGAGGTGGGAACATGGAGTTTAAGGAGATTGGAAAGGCAACATGGGAATTTAAAGAGGAGGGAATGAAAGTTCCCGGAATAATCTTTGCAACCGAAAGAATGCTGGAACAGATGAAAAAGGACAGGACGATATGGCAGCTGAAAAATGTTGCCGGGCTGCCTGGAATAGTGAAGCATGCGCTCCTAATGCCGGATGGGCATGAGGGGTACGGGTTTCCGATAGGTGGGGTGGCTGCGTTTCCTGCTGAGGATGGGATAGTTTCCCCCGGCGGTGTGGGGTATGACATAAACTGCTTGCTGCCGGAGAGTAGAATACCATCCCCTTTTGGTTATTGGAAGACAATAGAGGAGTTCAAAGAATACTTCCATGAGATATACGTAAAAAATGGTGTTGTTCTTCTTCAGGGAAATGCAAATCTTCTAACGGGTTATGAAGAGGGAATGGCAACACATTTTATGCACAAAAAATACAATGGCCCGGTGTATGAGATTAGGACATTGGCTGGAACGGTTAAGCTCACTCAAGACCATCCCCTCATAACCATAAAAGGAAGGATGATGCCCCATGAACTAAAAGAAGAAGAAAAACTTCTCGTTTATCCTTTTGAAGGAGTGGAGTATGAGTATTTCGCTGAGAACGAGGAGGAGCTTGGAATATATGCAAAACTCATAGGATACCTCACCGGGGATGGAACGCTAACCCATTGCGGTAAAAAACTGAGGGTGATATTTTTCGGCAAAAGAACGGATTTAGAAAAAATGAAAAAGGATGTTGAAAAACTCGGATACCATGCGCATCTTGTGGAAAGAACAAGAAAGTACAGAATAAAGAGAAGGGAGTTTGTTTCGACAACAGCAGAGCTTCATGTTTATTCAAAGGAGTTTGCAGAGAAGCTGATTTCTTTTGGAGCACCGGTTGGGAACAAAACGGAAACAGAATTCAGGGTGCCAGAGTGGATAAAGAAGGCGCCTCTGTGGATAAAGAGGCTGTACCTGGCAGGGTTTTTTGGGGCAGAGCTTTCCTCCCCAAGCACCTCCTCAAAAACCGGCTTTTACATTCCAACGATAAACATGAACAAAATAAAAAAGATGGAAAAAAACGCAAGGGCCTTCCTTCTTGATATCGCAGAACTGCTCGATGAATTTGGCGTGGATTGCGGGGAAATAAAGGTAGTAGAAAGGATGGGCAAAAAAATAAGGTTGAGGATGGGCATAGGTGGAAGGGAAGAGAACATAGAGAAGCTTTACACAAAAATAGGATTTGAGTATAATGAAGGGAGGATGGTGGCTGCAATGGCCGCTGTTCTTTACATACGTCTGAAAAGGTTTTATAGAGAGGAGCGGGAGAAGATCAGAACAAAGATAAGAAAGTACAAGAAAAAGGGCTTTTCCTTGGTAGAGCTGCAGGAGATGTTTTCTTCAAAATGGGCGGATAAAAGGTTTATAGAAAGGGCTTACTATGAAAACAAAAAACCAAGAGTGCAGCTTTCCATCCCAAGCTTTAGAGAATTCCTTAAGGAGCAGGTTGGGTACTATAGTATATTTGGTGCGCTTGTTTCACCGGTAATCGAAATACGCAAGGGATGGTATAAAGGAGAGGTGTACGATTTCACAGTTGAGGATTCGCATAGATTCGTTGCAAACGGTGTGGTGGTTTCAAACTGCGGCGTAAGACTGCTGCTAACGAACATGGAGCGGAAGGATGTTAAGCCTAAAATAAGGGAGATAGTACAGGAGCTTTTCAAAAACGTTCCGAGCGGGGTGGGAAGCGAGGGGAAGGTGAGGCTGAGCGATGATGAACTGAACGAGGTAATGGCGCGGGGCGTGGATTGGGCAATCGAGAACGATTATGGATGGAAGGAGGATAAGGAGGGGATAGAAGAGTACGGATGCATAGAAGGTGCAGACCCATCTAAGGTCAGCAGAACAGCGATAAAAAGAGGGAAGCCTCAACTCGGAACCCTTGGAGCAGGAAATCATTTCTTGGAGATTCAGTATGTTGAAAAAATCCACCTGCCAGAGGTTGCGAAAGCATTCGGGCTTTATGAGGGGCAGATTGTTGTGATGATCCATACCGGTTCGCGGGGTTTTGGGCATCAGGTTGCAAGCGATTACATAAATGTTGTGATGGGATGGGCAAGAAAAAACAACGTACGGCTCGCAGACCCGGAGCTTGCGTACGCACCGGTAAACAGCACAGAAGGTGAGGATTATATAAAGGCGATGAAATGCGCGGTAAACTTTGCATTCACAAACAGGCAGATGATAATGCATTGGGTAAGGGAAAGCTTTGGAAAGGTTTATGGCTCAAATGTTATGGACTCCATGCACATAGTTTATGATGTCGCGCATAATATAGCGAAATTTGAGGAGCATGTGGTTGATGGGAAAAGAATGAACTTGATTGTGCACAGGAAGGGAGCGACAAGGGCTTTTCCTGCTGGAAGGAAAGAACTGCCAAAGAAATACATGAAGATAGGGCAGCCGGTAATAATACCGGGGAGCATGGGGACTGCGAGCTATGTTCTTGTCGGGAACCAAAAGGGGCTTGAGGTAAGCTTCGGCTCAACATGCCATGGCGCCGGAAGGGTGATGAGCAGGCATGAGGCCATAAGAAGGCACAGGGGAGAGCAGGTGGTGAGGGAGCTTGGGGAAAGGGGAATAGTGGTAAAGCCTGCCACATGGAGCGTTGCGGCTGAGGAGGCGCCTGATGCATACAAGGATATAGATGAAGTTGTGGAGGCGGTTCAGCTCGCTGGAATAAGCAACATCGTTGCAAAATTAAGGCCAATGGCGGTTGTAAAGGGATAGGCGATGGACATCGCGATTGTCGGAGGGCTTTGTAAAGATATTTTTGGGAAGAAGGAGGCATTTGGGGGAATAACCTACAATGTTCTTTCTGCAGCAAAAATTTCCAGAATGCATGTTAACGCGATCACGAAAGCAAAGAGAGAGGATTTGGAGGAATGGAAATCCATCGTTGAAAACGACCGCGTTAAGGTTTTTGGCATAGAGGATAGGGCAACAACAAAATTCAAAACAAAGTACTTTGGAGAGGAGAGATGGCAGACGCCCCTCTCCCTCAGCTCTGCCATAAACTCTTTCGATATGAACGCCCAGATTGTTCATTTCAACCCTCTTTTTGCAGAGCAGGTTGGGCTGAAGGCCATAGCTGCGGCAAGAAGAAGAGCGAGGATAGTTTCGCTTGATGCACAGGGTTTTGTGAGGAAGGCAAGGGTTGGAAAAAGAATGGAGCACAAGCCCATGGAGAATGCAGAGGGAATTCTGAAAAATGTTGACCTTCTGAAGCTCTCTGAGATTGAAGTGGAATTTGTTTTGAGCGGGTTAAAAGGCAGGCGTGTGAGAGTAGAGAGCATGCGAGAAGAGATTGAGGCGATAAAGGGGATAGCAGAATACGGGCCGGAGGTTGTTGAGCTCACCCTTGGAAGAAAAGGGAGTTTGGTATACTCGAGGAAAACCGGGCAGGCGATTTTCTTCCCTGCGTTTGCAACAAACACAGTTGATGAAACAGGCGCTGGGGATGTTTATGCAACTACATTCGCGATAATTTATTCGGAGGAACGGGATGTTGAAAAGGCCGGGGTGTTTGCAACCGTCTCAAGCTCTTTCTGCGTTGAGGGAAAGGCGTACAGCAGGATTGCGGAAAGAGAGGAGGTTTTAAGGAGGGTTGAGGAGTACAGAAGAAGAATATTTGTTGAAAAAATCGATACACAAAATTATAAAAAATATTAAGTTGAATGAAACTCATGAGGCCGTTTGTATTTTATGCGGTTGCTTTGATAGTTCTTTTGCTTTTTTCTGGATGCATACAGAGCAAGATAGAAGAAAGCGAGGAGGAAAACCTAACCTATCCTGTTTATCATTATGAATGCATAGATAGAAAATGCACCGTTGTAAGCGGGCCTGGTGAGAATCAGGCGAACTGCACCATGCCGGGAAAACCATGCGAACCCCCTGCTCCGCCGGAACACCACTACGAATGCATCAACTACATGTGCGTTCTTGCTGAAGGGCCGGGTGAAAACGGAACATGCACCCGGGAATTTGACCCTTGCGGGCCAAGGCATTTTGAGTGCAAGAATCTGAAGTGCACCATTGTGCTCGGCGAGGGAAAGAATTACAGCGGATGCGAAAGCGAGGGGCAGATATGCGGGGATATGGACAGCGATGGGGTTGGGGATGAAACCGACAACTGCGTAAATGTTTCGAACAGCAATCAAAGCGACAAAGATGGGGATGGAGTGGGAGATGCGTGCGATGTTTGCCCGCTGGACGCTAAAAACGATGAGGATGGGGATGGGGTTTGCGGGGATAAGGACAACTGTCCGACCGTTTATAACCCAAAGCAGGAGGATGGAGACAGGGATGGAAAGGGAAATTACTGCGATTCAACGCCGGTAAATTGCGAATGGGTTTGCCAAGCATCGGAGTACGAAATCTATGTGGGAACAAACCTAAACGATAGCGAATGCGTCAAAAAATCGGGTGAAAAGGCCAAAGAAAAAACATGCGAAAGCGCATGCGTTTATGCCTTGCAGAGGGGGTTTGAATTCGGAGAGAACAAACAGACATGCTGCTGTGCGCACATAATGTATGTTGAATGCAACTGCTCAAGCGACGAGAAAATCTGCCCGAAATGCCCGGAGTTTCCATGATATTCGATATTCTTAAAAATAAAAAATAATTCGGAAAAATAATTCGGCTTCAAGGTTTATTCAGAGAAGGGCCCCTTGCATTTCCTTTTTTGGAGGTGATCTATCCGCAGGTTCCCCTACGGATACCTTGTTACGACTTAGCCCCCCTCGCGTAGCCCCGGTTCGAGCCTCCCAAAAAGGAGGGCCTCACCGAAACCACACTTGGGTGACTTGACGGGCGGTGTGTGCAAGGAGCAGGGACGCATTCACCGCGCTATAGTGAAGCGCGATTACTAGGGATTCCAGCTTCACGAGGGCGAGTTGCAGCCCTCGATCTGAACTAAGGGACGGTTTTCAGGGATTAGCTCCTCCTTTCGGAGTGGCAACCCGTTGTGCCGCCCATTGTATGCCGCGTGTAGCCCAGAGGATTCGGGCCATACGGACCTACCGTCGCCCACTCCTTCCTCCCACTTAACGCGGGCAGTCCCCTTAGAGTGCACCCCATCCGGAGATGGAGTTAGCAACTAAGGGCATGGGTCTCGCTCGTTGCCGGACTTAACCGGACAGTTCACACCACGAGCTGACGATGGCCATGCAACACCTCTCGGCTTGTCTGGCAAGGTCTTCAGCCTGGCCTTCATTCTGCCGTCGCCTCTGGTGAGGTGTTCGGCGTTGTATCCGATTGAACCGTAGCATCCACCCCTTGTGGTGCTCCCCCGCCAATTCCTTTAAGTTTCAATCTTGCGATCGTACTCCCCAGGTGGCCAACTTAACGCCTTCGCTACGGCACTACTGCATCTCAAAGATGCAGTAGCATCTAGTTGGCATCATTTACAGCTGGGACTACGGGGGTATCTAATCCCCTTCGCTCCCCCAGCTTTCGCCCCTCACCGTCGGACGCGTTTTGGGTAGGCGCCTTAGCGCTTTTTTGGATGAAACCTTTTTAGGCATCCCAAAAAAGGTTCGCCACTGGTGGTCCGCCCAGGATCAACACATTTTACCGCTACCCCGGGCGTACCCCTACCCTCCCCCGCTCCCAAGTCGTGCAGTATCCACTGCACGCGTTGGAGTTAAGCCCCAACATTTCACAGTGGACTTGCACGACCGGCTACGGGCGCTTTAGACCCAATATTCGTGGGTACCACTTGAGGCGCCGGTGTTACCGCGGCGGCTGCCACCGGTCTTGCCCACACCCTTATTCGCCAAGCTTTGCACCACCATTCTGGCGTTTGTACACTTGGCAAAAGGTGTTAGCAAGAGCCAACACCACTCGGAATCCCCCCGTCACGCTTGCGCGCATTGCGGAGGTTTCGCGGCTGCTGCACCCCGTAGGGCTGGGACCCTTGTCTCAGTGTCCCTCTGGGGGCTCCCACTCCCATGGCCCCTAGGGATTATCGGCTTGGTGGGCCGTTACCCCGCCAACAACCTAATCCCCCGCGGTCCCATCCTGAAGCGGAAAGGCTCCAATTCGCCCTCCTTTTTAACCATCAAGCGTTCCAGCATTGATGGCCTATCGGGAATTACCCTCAGTTTCCCGAGGTTATTCCCGTCTTCAGGGGAGGTTGACCACGTGTTACTCAGCCGTCTGCCACGCCTACAAGTGCAGGCGTAGACTTGCATGCCTTAGTCGGATTCCGATAGCAGTACCCTCCAGCAGGATCAACTGGAATTCAGTTGTCCGCTGTATTAAATAAGCAAAGGAATTGGCAAGAAACCTTCTCTTGAAAACCCTTGAAGCCTGCGTCATATTCGTAAAATACGAATATCCATCTGATTTTATTTTTAGCGGAGTATATTTTTTTCGAGAAGTGTTTTTAAACCTTTGTCTCGAGATAGAAAAGCGTATGGAAATGGAAGAACTACTTAAATTCGGGACAGTTCTGATGCTCTGCATCCTCGTTCTTTATATAGTTTTCATCACACCGACGCAGCCAAAGGTTGAAAGGGTGGACGCAGAAAACTTTGTGCTCCAGGATTTGCAGGCAAAATACTCAAACGCTGATAAGATAAGCATTGTTGAGACAAAAGATAAAGGAAATTACTATGAAATAGTTGCGAGGGTAACTTTTGATTATTACACTAAATGCCCGAGGAGAATCCATCTATACTATCTTTATCCAAAGCAGGGGTTTGAGCCACAGCCGCCGGAGTACATCACAAAAAACTGCGAGGTCCATGATACGCCGATAGCCTTTGAGGAGGAGGCTATAATAGAAAGTTGGAGGAAGAACCCAGAGGTTGAGGCTTACATAGATTCTTCTGGAGCAAGCCCGTTGGTTAGCAGGATTAAAGGAGGGTGGGAGGTGACATGGATTGGGAGCGCTGAGCATTATTATAAAGTTATTGTAAATGAAACCGGCAAGACAGAGGTTTTTGTGGTTGGCTTAAACCAAACAGAAAACACTTCTTAACAATATTATTTCAATGTTATTTTTTTCTTCTTTCTATCCTATTTTGTAGCATGTCAAGATAGTATCCTGCGCTGACCGAAAAATAATAGAAAACAAGCCCTATACCAGAAAAGGCAAGAAACACAGTGAAGATTTTGCTCAGGTCATGCGTGGGATGAATATCTCCATACCCAACCGTCGTTAACGTAACTGCGGTAAAATAGAACGCATCAACCCAAGTAAAACCCTCGTAAAAATGATAAAAAACAGTGCCTATAAGGAGTATGAGCGCAAGCGCAAGCGTTACCATTCTAATCCTTTTTTTGGTATTGTCCATCGTATGGATATTTGAAAATAATGTTTAAAAAACAGTGCGCTTTTTTGGATTTTAATTTTATTCTGAATAAAAATAAGCATTCCTCTGCTTCTGCTCCCGATCAAGAACGCTGTCCGGCTTGTTTATCCTCGGCCTGTTGGTCTCCTTATCCCTTCTCATCGTTATACCCATTGTTTTCAAAAAAAGGTTCATCCCTTCTCTTTTGTCCATAGGCGAGGTTGCGAAACCGCTGACCGATGGTTCGCCCGTGAAAACAATCAGCCTGCTCGCAACGCTGTCTATGAAAACAACATCATGGTCAACGACAAACGCTGCTTTCTTCTGCTCGTTTATAACCCTTCTGAGAAGATCAGAGAATGCGAGCCTCTGCTCAACATCCAAAAACCCGGTTGGCTCATCGAAAAGATAAACATCTGCCTCTGTGCTCAGCGCGAGAACATCAGCAACCCTCTGCAGCTCTCCACCGCTAAGCTCCTTAAGGTTTTTCTCAAGAAGTTTTTCAATTCCAAACTTCACCTTTGCCTCTTCAAAAACATCCGGAAGGAGTTTTCTTGAGGAGAAAACATCCCTCACAACTGCGTCCTCTGCTTTTATGTACTGCGGCTTGTAGGAGACCGTTATGTTTTTTGAAGAAGAAAGGGCCTTTACGAAAGTTGTTTTTCCGAGCGCATTCCTCCCAACAATGCCGATTATCTCTCCTCTCCTTATCCCACCTCTTTCAGCGCGGAGGGAGAAGCCATCAAACTCCTGCACAACTGGGTCGTAGGAAAAAAACTCTGGGCCAGAAACCTCGCTTTCGCTGTACCTTGAGATCTTTATCTCATGCTCCCTGAACCTAGTGTTTTCATCAGATAGGAATCCGGTGAGGTATTCGTTTATTCCCCGGCGGACGGGTTTTATGTTTGAAACAACACCGTACACGTTCTCCTCTCCGTAGAAGATGTAGATATAATCGCTCATGTAATCAAGGATGGTGATATCGTGCTCAACAACCATAACGCTTTTTTCTTCTGAAAAATCCTTCATGAAAATGGCGGTGTTTATCCTTTCCCCTATATCAAGATAGGTCGATGGCTCATCAAAAAAGTAAACGGTCGCATCCTTGACATACACTGCGGCCATCGCAACTTTCTGAAGCTCCCCTCCGCTCAGCTGATTGAGTTTTCTTTTTAATATCTTTTCAAGCCCGAAAATTTTCACCGCTCTGTTGAGTGCATTCCGCTCATCCATTTTTTTTATAAGCTCCTCAACGGTTCCATCGAACGCCTCTGCTATGGGCAAAACATTCTGCGGTTTCACTGCAACTTTATGCGTGCTTGAAAAGTATTCTCGGAGTTCCGGGTTAAAATTTGAGAGTATCTCCTCCCATGCATACTCTTTTGTGTAATCCCCGAAATTCGGCTTGAGCTGTTTTGAAAGAAGCTTTATGGATGTTGACTTTCCAACACCATTCTTTCCTACTATTCCGACCACACCTTTTTTCGGAAGGGGAAGGCCATAGAGCCTGAAGGTGTTTGGGCCATACTGAAAAATTGGGTTGTCCTTTTCCTCAGCGAGGTTTATGACCGTTATCGCGCGCACAGGACATTTCTTTACGCATATACTGCATCCTATGCATGCCAACTCATTTATGAGAGGAAAATTGGTTTCCTCTTCCTTTGTGATGCATTCCTCGCCCATTCTGTTCACTGGGCAGACGGCCATGCATAAATATCCGCATTTTTCTCTTGTACACAATTCGCGGTCTATTACCGCTATCCTTTTCTTTTTCATATAGATAGAGTTGGAGCGGTAGAAAGATTTTTAAATAGAAACGAGAATGTATGAGTAAAGCAAACTAAAGAAAACAAGTGGGGTGAAAATATGGCAGAGACAGAAAAAAAGGAAAGAGAGGAAAATACAATATACGTAGGAAAGAAGGGCCTCATGGGCTATGTCCTAGCAGTAGTTACCCAGTTTACGAATGGCGCGAACGAGGTAACGGTAAAGGCCAGGGGAAAACTGATTTCCAGGGCTGTGGATGTAGTGGAGGTCGTGAGGAATAGGTTTATGCCGGATGCGAAAATAAAGGACATAAAGATAGGCACAGAAGAGCTCACAAGCGAGGAAGGAAAACCCAGCAAGGTTTCATCCATAGAGATAACCCTGGCAAAATAAATAATAGGACAGCCTTTGTTCTTGTTTTTCTTTTTATCTGTTTTTTGATGGATTGCAAAAATTGGCAGAGATGTATACCGCGCAAGCGCTTAAAAATTGATTCGTTCGATTGCTTTTTTCAAAAATCCCTCTACCTCTTCCTCGATGCTTCCCTCTATCTCCTTTATGCTGTATGAAACCCTCGCGCATTTTTTGTTCACTTTTAAATGCCTGCTTAAATCTATTGGAGTTCCGATGACAACAACTTCAGCGTTGCTTTTGTTTATTGTCTCTTCGAGCTCCTTCATCTGCTTTTCCCCGTATCCCATCGCGGGCAGAACCTCTTTGAGATGGGGGTATTTCTCGAATGTTTCCTTTATGCTCCCCACGGCAAATTTTCTCGGGTCTATTATTTTTGCATGGGCATTTTTTGCAGCAACATAGCCGGCTCCGTAAGCCATGCCGCCGTGGGTAACGGTTGGGCCGTCTTCAACAACAAGAACCTTCTTTCCCTCAACATCTCCCTCAACTGCTATCTCAAGGTCTGATTTTATTACCTTCGCACGCGGGTTTATCATTTTCGCGTTTTTGATTATCCTTTCCCCGCCTTTTTTATTCGCAGAGTATTTGCTGACAACTATGACATCGGCCATCCTGAAATTCGTTTCGCCGGGGTAGTAGGAAAGCTCGTGCCCTGCCCTAAGGGCATCCGCAACAACAAAAAGAAGGTCTGGCTTGTAGAAGGGAATGTCGTTGTTTCCACCGTCCCACAGGATTACCTCTGCCTCCTTTTCCGCTTCCTTAATGATCTTTTCATAATCAATCCCGGCATAAACAACAGTTCCGTTCTTTATGTGGTGCTCGTATTCCTCCATTTCTTCAATCGTGCAGTTGTATCTTTTCAGATCCTCTAGTTTCTCAAACCGCTCAACCTCCTGTTTTTCCAACTGACCATAAGGCATTGGGTGGCGCACCACCACAAATTTCTTTCCATTTTTGCGCAGAATCTCGGCAATTTTTCTCGTGAGCGGGCTCTTTCCGGCCCCTGTTCTTACGGCGCATACCGCTATAACAGGCCTTTTGCTTTTCAGCATGCTATCCTTAGGGCCCTGGAGGATGAAGGTCGCACCGGCTGCCTGCGCCCTTGCAGCAAGATGCATTACATGCTCATGGCTCACATCAGAGTAAGCGAAAACAACATCGTGCACATCGTACTTTTTTATGAGAGTTTCAAGCTCACTTTCGGGATAGATCGGGATACCATTTGGATAGAGCTCGCCGGCAAGCTTCGCGGGATATTTTCTTCCCTCTATCCCGGGAATCTGCGTCGCTGTGAAGCAAACAACCTCGTACCCTTTGTTGTTCCTGAAAAAAACGTTGAAGTTGTGAAAGTCCCTTCCGGCTGCACCCAGTATTATAACCCTTCTTCTCATAAAAACGCCTCCACATCCTCCTCTTTTTGTTTTTGGATGCTCTCGAACTCGAGCGCCTGCTCGTGCAGAGGCTTCCCCTTTTCTTTCTTTTTTGATTTTCTCTCGCGTATGTCTATGAATATGGGCGCGTTTACTGCCGAGCCGACGACTATACCCTCTCCTGTCTGGAGGGTTGTAATGCTCCTGAGCATCCTCTCATCTATCCCTTCGCTGCTCTCTCCTATGTGCTTCAGATCATTCGGGTTCGTGACGCGGAGGATGATGTGCGTGTTGCATTGGCTGAGTGCGGTCGTGGAAAGGTTGACCGGTCTTTGGGAGATGAGACAAAGCGCAACGCCGAATTTCCTCCCTTCCCTTGCGATCTTCTCGATATCATGCTTCGCAACCGCTGAGTGTTTCTCTACCTTCTCAGGCGCAAAATTGTGCGCCTCCTCAACGATAAAAAGTAATGGTGGTATGCGACCATCCTTCCTTAGCTTGAAAAGCCTTTTTGCAGTGTAGGAAACAAGAATCTGCTTCTTTTTGTAATCATCCAGGTCGCTCAGATCGAGTACCAAAAGCTCTCCGGGCTTTATGTCCTTTGTAAACCTTGGGTTCTCTGCGGTTGAAACAATCCTGTAATTGGAAAGCTCGCGGAGCGCCCTGAGAAGCGGAACCTTCACATTTTCGCTTGCTGATTCGGATTCTTCAACCCTTGCTATAAGGTCTTTTAGAGAATACTCTTTGTGCTCCTTTTTCATTTCATCGCGCATCTCTTTAATGATGTTTGAGAGGATGGAGAACTGAACATGGGACATGCCCGGAAAGAATTCCTTCACGATCTGCGAGGTAAGGCGTCGGAATGAGATCCTTATGTCCTTTCCGTTCACCACCTTTGTTTTACCCCTGTAGACAGGGTCTTCCTTAAATCCATAGTACTCCCCATGTATATCCACAACAACAACCGCTATCCTTCCATCCTCCTTTTTTCTATCCAAAATTTCCTCTATGAGAACGCTCGCGAGATGGCTTTTTCCGGCTCCGCTCATCGCAAGAATTGCCAGATGCCTCTGGAGAAGCCGGGTCATGTCGAACCTTGCCTCAACCTCATGGTTTTGAAGTTTTCCGAGAAGAAGCCCGTTTTCAGTAAAGCCCACAAACTGCTTTAGAAAATTTTCATCCGCGGAGTAGACCTTCGCGCCAGGGAATGGAGGGATGGATGTTCTTTTCTGCCTTAGTTGGCTTCCGTTTATTTCAGCGCTTCCAAGAATTTTAACCTTGCCGATTATGTATTCCCACTCCTTAACCGGGAATTGGTCGGCGATTTTGGATTCCCTCTCGTACTCGGAAACGCTCTCTGCCCTCTCAAAATACCTGTTCCCCCTGTAAACATCGGCTATGTAGCCGAAAACAAGGCCATCCTCGCTCTCGGCCTGCACATACTGTCCTTTTCTTACCTTTGAGCCTTTATCGAATACGAAAGCAAACTCAGAGGTGTTCGGGGTATGCTCATCGGCAATTACGGTTCCAAGCTGCATGGATTAGATTTGCGGAGAAGGGTTTAAAAATCTCTTCAGGCGTGGGTTCCGAAAAGATTATTTACGCTCTTTGTCAAGCGCAGAAAGAATGGATTGGAAGCCGTAAACTATCTTGGAAGCGAGGTAGTAATAAAATCCGGGCTTTTAGTATACAAATAATTATTACTCCCAATTCCATTCCCATGCACAAAGTTCACTTTCTTTGGGCTGGCTTGGTTTATGTATTCTAGAATATCGTAGAAATCCGCATGGTCGCTCAAAGGAAATGCCCGGTCAACATTGAACCTGTACTTTACTGCCCAGCCGGTTGCGATGGCGCATAGGGTTGGTTTTTCAAAAGCCTTTTCAATCTCTTTTGCGAAATACCTTTTCGCTTTTCTCGGCGTAACAACAGCAACGAATGAAGAGCCCATGAGCTCCTCTGCTTCATCCGTCCCGACCACCGCATAATCCAATCTTATACACGCTTTTTCATACCGTTCGTTTATTTCTGCAATCTCTTTCTCAACAACCGGAACTATCCCACTCTCATTCATCACCTTTATTATCTCTTGAGATTTGCCAAGCTTGTATGCGCCGAAAAGGATTATTGATCTTTCATTTTCCCTGAGCCATTTTTGTATTTCTGCATAAACCTCAAAAGGGTCTGGAAACCGAAACTCAGGGCTGTTGTAGGTTGCGTCTATGTAAAGCTCATCGCACTCTACGATCTCAGCGCCCTTCTCAAGTATTCCGTCTTTTAAGCGGATGTCTCCAGTGTAAACTATCTTGCTTCCGTTTTCAACAACTAGCTGCCTTGCACCGGGCATGTGGCCGGCGTTTGCGAGTTTTATTCCATCAAAAGAATGGAAAAACTCCGCATCCAGGCCGGAAATGATTTTTGTCTCCTCGCTTGCCAGAATTTTTTTCGCCCCCCTAACAGGAGAAACATGGTCCATGTGGGCATGGCTGAGGAACGCGATATTTCCTTCCTTAGAATCAAGCCCGATTTCTATTTCTCCAAGGGGGATTGTCGGCATGTGAAGGGTTGAGGGGAAGAGTTTAAAAGATTAATTTAAAAAACATAATGCTCAATAAATAAACACATGAGCGGTAAATACAGGGAAGCATTCCAAAAAGTAGAGAAGCTTAGACCGGGAAACCCAGATATCCCGCCAAAAGAGGTTTTTTCAACAGCAGCGCCATATTGCGATAAGATAAAAACAAGGAGCATGGATGAGCTTGAGAGGGTTTGGCTTCCAAAGGAACTGGTTAAGCTGTACAAAGAAAAAATGAGGAAATGGTGCCTTCCCCTGAAAAGGCATATTGTAGAAAGGGTACATTCTTTATGCGAGGGTGAGTTAGAGGAATGCTTGGATGAGGCGAGAACGCCGAAAGAGAGGATGGAAATACTGTTCGCTCAAACATGCACTGAAAGTATACTGGAGTGGAAACTGATAGCAAGATATGATGGTGATTTTTCTGTAAATGGAAAAAGGCATTTTTATTATTTTATATATGAACCCACTGACGGATTTGACAACCCAGCAATTTATATTGTTCCAAAAAAAGAAGAGGACCTAAGAAAAATGCCGGATTATGCTGCCTCTTATGATCTTGGGATGGCGTTTGCATACTGGCAGATTTGCGATGGAACCCTGAGGCTCAATGTTGTGCAGAGTGATGTTTATGGACATATCCCGGCTGGGATAAGAAAGCATTACAGGCACTGGCCTGATGCAATATTCGGAATTGCAGCGATGCTGGCGAAGGACTACGGAGAAAAATACGTTAGCGTTGTGCCTGCATTTCTACCCCTGAACCTGTGGCCGAGCTTGAGTGTCTCAAATGCGCATTTTGTTTATTCCTATAAGCCATCGAAATATTTTGAACTTGATTTGGATTCTGGGTTTTGGGTCGCAAAACCGGATGAAATATTGGAAAAGATGAGAAAGCAGTAATCCATCATTTCTTGCTTTTGAATTTTTTTGAGAATATATCGAAAATTATTTTTGCCCTCTTCTCACCTATTCCTTCAACCTCGCATAACTGGTTTAGGGAGGCGTTTGCGATTTTTTTTATGGAGCCAAAATGCTCGAGAAGGGCCTCTGCTTTTTTTCTTCCGATTAAAGGAAGGGATTCAAGAATCATTATCTGCTGCTCTTCTAGTGTTAGCGCCTTCCTCTTCGCGAAAAGCCGGAGAGGCCTTTTCTCTGCCATCTGCTCATGCTTAGCGATCGCGAAAATCAATTCAGCTGTGCGGAATTTATTTTGGGTGAAGAATAATGTCGCATTATAATCCGTTATTACAGAGGCGTATGCGCCAAGTAAGGCCTCCTTTCTTATCCTCTCCTCCCCCCTAGGGCCCTCAACGATAACGATTGCATTCTTGTAGTTGAGTTTCATGTTTTCCAATTGCTTGAAAAGCCTTCCATCCATTATGGAGTTTTCAAAATCGTTTCGCGTTTTTCTCTCTATCACCGTTTCAGAGGATGAGAGAAAATCGCCAACCGGAAGGGTCTCAACCTTAACCTCTGCATCAAACTCCTTGAGGTACATGAGTATGTCTGGGTCTTCGCGGTAGTCTGCAATTATTGTCACTTTTTTCGGAGGTGCTTTTTCCAAGAAGGTTTGGATGCTCATCGTTCTATCCTCAAAAGATCATCAACCTCATCAAACCTTATGCTGCAGCCTGAGAACTTTGTCTTGTAGAGGGCGGCTTCAAGCATCTTCTTTTTCTCATTTCCAAAATTATCAAAGTATCCCTTTTCGTACGCAACGGCAACAAGCTCAGAGCTCCTTATCACCCTCATCCCGGAGACGATGTCCGAAAACCTCTGGAGATTGTTGCTGTTTACCATTATGTTTACCTTAAGCTCTTCCTCAAGATGGTCCTTTATCTCAAACGGTGCTTCAACGAGCATTCTCGTTGTCCTTTCATCCATGAGAAGGGTGGTGATTCTAAGGTTTTTCGCGAGCGCGATCATCTCAGCCTCGCCCATGTCTACCATGTGCAGGGGCTTTCCCCTCGCAAAGAATATGCTGTTTGTGAGCTGGAGGATCTCCTTAGCCGGTGCATCTGTTTCCGCCTCAACCTTCATGAGCACCTCATCTTCCATAAGCTTTTTCAACCGCATGGCCGAGAACTGGTATGCCTTCATTTTCATCTGAAGCGGTTTTGTAATGATCTCATACTCGACGCTCGGCGGGATTATGAAGAAAACATTGCTTCTGTGGAAGAACCTGAGGACGGATTCCAAGCAAGTATCCGTAAGGGAAATGAGAGAAGAAGAGTCGCAGAGGATGTATTTTTCACTCGCCATACTACCCACCCAGAGCCTCCCTTGCAAAATGAAGTCTTTTTTCCACGCTTACCTCGGTTTTCACTTTTTCGAACATCATCGTCTTTCCTGCATAGGACAGGATCTCGCTCTTTGGGACGCCCGTAATCTCTGAGGCCCTTCCTAAGGAAAATCCCTGCGCATAGAAGATTGCTGCCATTTTTAGCCTTCCTTTTGTGAATAGGTCTATCACAAAGCGTGGGTCTTCGCTCTCGAGCCTTCCAACCTCTCTTTCAAGTGTTGGAAGAAGACTCAACGGGTCCTTTGCCTTCCTCGCAAGCTCAAGGGTATTCTGGATCGCGTTCATATTCTGCTTGTACTTCGGCGAGAAAAACCTCGGCTTTGAGAGTATCTTACCAAGAACATAGGAAAGAACCGACAGCTCGTACATCTCCTTAGAAAACTCTACTGCCGTCTCTATCATTATCCTATCATTGAGTTTCCTCATGTGCCTAGAGTTTCTCCTTCTAAACGCAGCGGCCATTTCATCAAAAATTTCTCTTATGAGCATGGGCATCAACCGAAAGGTTTTTAAAACCTATCATGATATAATCATGATTGTAATATGACAATGTCATGGTGCTTCCATGACAGCTGCGTGGTATAATGAATGATGATGTTTATAAAACTTTCTCTCCTCGGTTCGAGGAGGAAGTTGAGAATGAAGCGAAAAGGATTGCGAAGAAGCTGAAGGAAGAGCCACTCCTAATAGGCGTTCTGCTCGCGAAGCTTATCGAGGAAAGGGAGAACACAAACAGACTCCTGAAAACTCTCATAGCAAGGCTGGAGGCAATAGAGAAAAAGCTTGAAGGAGAGGGGCCAGAGGAGATGATCCTCTCAGAGACCGATGAGGCGATCGTTCAGTTTGTGAAGGAGAGCGGAAAGGCAACCGCTGAGGATGTGCAGAAGAGGTTCAACTACAAGGGAAAGAACGCAGCTTCGCAGAGGCTGAACAAGCTTTACGAATCAGGCCTGCTTAGAAAAAAACAGGCAGGAAAAAAGGTATACTACTTTATTTAAGGCAAGGCACGGGGAAGGGCGCTCACCCCCCAGAATCTAATTTTAATGCCCTTCCCCTTTTCTCCCCCGACTAGGGGGGAACTAATGTCAGTCTTATGCCCCCCTTACTCGCCTACCCCCCTAATCTTACTCTTAAGCTTATGGGGGCAACTACCCCCCTGTAACACACCCCCGACTAGGGGGGAACTAATATTACAACTTATAATTACAACTTATATATTGGCCGTAAAAAAGTTTATGATTTTTATTGTAACTATAGTTACAAGAGAACACAACTTATTCTATCCCGCTCTGCTCTTTCTCTTCTGCGCCGTAGTCCGCCATCCCGGCCCTGTACGAGCTTGAGTATTTTTCAGAAATCTGCTCCTCTATGCTTTTTGCGTTCTCTATTGCATTTTTCACATGCTCCTTTTCTATGAATTTTGAATTCTCCTCAACCGCAATATCGCCGGCAAGCCTCACAACTCCGCTCAGCGTTCTTAACCTAAGCGTCAAACCGACCGCACCATCAACAGACTTTGCAACCCTCTTTGCATACGCTATTATCTCCTCCACCGCTTCTCTTTTTGCATGCGGAATCCTTCCATCAAAAACTATTTCCTGTGCAACGAACTGGGCAATCTTCTGCCTGTTCTTTTCGTTATCCTCCATGAAAACTTCCATCAGAACCTCGTATCCATCTCCCTTTATCCTGTTTCTCAATGCGGGAAGAATGGAGCCAAGGTCGTTCATGTTGAGAGCGCCAACAAGGATAAAATCGCACGGAACATCCTCAACCTTCACCATTGCACCGGTGCTCCCGGGGCTCCTTCCTACAATCGGGAATTTTTTCTCCTGCATTGCGGTCAGAAGGCTTTTCTGCAAGTCCTTAGAAAGGGATGAAAGCTCATCTATGAAAAGCAGGCCTTCATGCGCTTCGTGAATCGCGCCGGGAACAACGCGAAGGTAAGGGGGAATGCCCAGCTCCGGATGGCCTCCGTAAGGGTCGTGCTCAACATCCCCTAATAACTCAGCCTCGCTTGCGCCAACAGCTTGAACGAATGTTTGGCGGTTTAGGGGAACAAGAACCTTCTTTTTTGGAAGAACCCCATTTTCCCTCACCCTCTTCGCCTCCTCCTTTGAAAGCACCCTTATCCTCGTTTCATCGTAGGCCTCATAAACAAGCCCGTTCCACTCGATGGATTTCCTTCCCCTTGCTTTTACACCGAAAACATCCAAAAGCGGCTCTGGCTGTTTTTTTGCCCCGCAGGCCGGGCAAAACTCAATGGAAGGGGCGCTCAACTCGTAGCATCTTCTGCACCTGTATCCCAGCTCCTCTGCAATGTCCGGCGGGACCTCAAAGGGATGGAGGAGTTTGCCGAATTCCTTCTCCTCTTTCTCATCAATCTCCTCGCGCGTTTCGATTTTTAAAACCGGCCTTTCCGGCCTTTTTTCATTCGGAAAAACAGATATCTGAAACCTAGGCTTTGCAAGAATGGATGCCATTGCCTTTGCGATCAAACTCTTTCCGGTTCCGGGAGGGCCGACCAGAAGAAGATTCCTCTTCTGTTTTGCAGCAATCTTTGCAAACTTTACCGCCCTCTCCTGCCCTATTATCCGCTCAAAAGGATCCTTTGGGATGTTTATCTCCGCTGTGGTTTTGAAAGGCAAGGCCATGAAAAAATAGGAGAGGGATTGTTTTTAACCCTTCCCTTTCAGGTCAAGTATTTTCCTCACAACGATGTCTGCAGGATAGGCGCCTTCAAGTTGAATCCTATCATTCACAACCGTTTTCGGAACGCCCTGTACTCCGTATCTCATCGCAAGCTCCCGGAACTCAACCGCCTCAACCATATCCGCAACAACATTTTCATTGAGAATTGCAAAATCGTGCGCGAGCTTCACGGCTGGCGGGCAGTAAGGGCAGGTTGGGGTAACAAAAACCTGAATGTGAACCGGAAAGTCTATCTTGCGAATTTGCTCTTTCAGGTCCCCCGGAAGGTCGACTTGACCAGCGGAAATGTCGATTATATCCTGAACGAATGTAGAAAATTCATACCCAGAAGGAATACCGAAGTATCTCACCATCCCTTTGTTTTTTCCCTCCAAAATTATGACCGGTGCCTTATCCACATTATACTTTTCCGCTAGCTCTTCTTCATTCTCTACTATATGAACCTCCTTGGTTATCGCATTGCTCGTTGAGGCAACATCATTCAAAAGCTCCTCAATCTGAGCGCAGAACTGGCATCCTCCAGAAGGCTTGAAGAAAATCAGCTTAACCTTTCCGCTCAACCCGGAGAACATTTTCCTCAGCTGGTTCTTTGTTTCTTCATCCAAAACAGCCATCCTATCACCCTCCTCTTCTTTTCAAAGGGAATGTTTTTAAAAATATGCGAAAGCGAAACATATTTAAACACTAAAAAACATAATAGTTTTATGATGGGTTGGGAAGAAGAGGATAAAAAACCAAGGATATGCATCAATGGGCAAGAGGCCAGCAGTGCAAACGAAGAGCAGATAAGGCATTTTGTGCAGGCGCTCGACCTGCAAATGAAAATTGAGCTTTTTGAATTCTTAAAAAATAAACACTACCATGAATTTCGTCTTTGGAAGAGGATACTTTCAGAGGAGATACAAAGACATGATACTGAAAGCAGGTTTCCGCTTACCAGAGATGAGATTATAAGTGTGCTGATTAAGATTATGCATGCGTATGAGAAATTGCCCGAAGAGCAGAGAAAAATTTTGTGGGATATACTAACATCGGATGAAATGAGGATGACGATGAGGGAGGTTAATGTGAATGAGGTGAAGATCATCGCGCTCAACAAGGCAATACATGAGTTGGATGCAGCAGAGGGTGCTGTGGCGCTTCTCTTGCTAACAATAAAAAACAGCGAGGACAGAAAAGAACTTGCGCTCGCGGGGATTCGTTTTCTCATTAGATTTGAGAAGGGCAATCCTGAGGCAGCGTTTAGATTGTTGAAGTTGATTGGAGAGAATACAGAACTTACAGAAAACGAAAAACGAACGATTTCAGACTTCTTGAGTAGGCTCGACCCTGATTTTCTTGAGATTCATCTTGGAGAGAAACTTAACAAAGAGGTGAAGAAACTCATTACAGAAAGGCTCCTATTCGCTGTTTCTAAATTAAAATGGGTGCCAAAAACGCATGCCGTTAGAGGAATTTTTGAAAAGCACGGTTTGATCAACAAAAAATAAATTTTGCAGGGGATGGGATTTGAACCCATGAACCCACTAAGGGACAGGGTCCTAAACCCTGCGCCTTTGACCGCTTGGCTACCCCTGCTGCTGCATTAGAGAATAAGAAAAGATTTAAACCAAACTATTTTTATTTTGCTTTCTTCATGGCCTTTTCAAGAGAATCAAGGTCGTCGATTATTTCATCAATTGCTCTTTTGACAACATCCATCGCATCCATGTGATGCAAACTTTCGCAGAAAAAGTTTATCTTTCCATCCTCTTTTATCTCGTAGGAAGCTATGCCGGATTGGAACTTCATGTGATCCCTTCCGATTCCTTTCTTCAACTTTCCCTCGAGCCTTATGCTCTGACCCTCTGCAAGCTTCACGATTGGGATGTTCTCCACAGCAACAACAATCTCCGGATCTGTGCTTTTCAGTTCTTGAGAATAAACTTTTTTAGGCCCGGTAGCATCTAGGTAAAAACCAACGTTCGGTTGCTCCGGAGAACCCTTCGGTGTTTTTATAGGAATCATCCCTATTCTATGCGCGATGTACTCATCAAAAAAAGAGGAGTTGTTCTCGTAAAAAATGACCGAATCTATCGCGTAAACCGGAACCTTTGCAATCGCATACCTTCTAAGAATATTCGCAATGTAGTAAGGAACATCCTCAAAAACCATCTCAACCCTTTCCGGGGTTTTTTTCACAAGCTCAATTTTCATGCTACACCCTCCTTCCTTTTCTTCCTCCCTTTCTTCTCATGGAGTCCGTTGGAATAGGGGTGACATCCTCTATTCTTAAAATCCTCAGCCCCATCCTCGAGATCATCCTGACAACCGCTTGAGCGCCCGGACCCGGGGTCTTGGATTTGTTTCCGCCCGGAGCCCTTATTTTTATAACAACCTTTGAGATTCCCTTTTCCTTAAGTGCGTTTGCCACTTTTATGGCCGCCTGCATGGCCGCGTACGGCCTGCCTTCCTCCCTGTCCGCCTTCACAATCATTCCGCCGCTTGCCCATGCAATCGTCTCCGCGCCGCTCATGTCTGTTGCGGTAATTATTGTATCGTTTTTTGAAGAGAACACATTAATCGTTGCTGTTTTTCCTTCTTTCATGATTCCACCCCTTTGCCCTCATTTTTCTGAGGGGTTTCTTCTTTTTGAGCCTCTTTCTCCTCTTTAATAGGAGGTTCAATATTTATTGGTTTGTAGTATGCAATGGCAGTTTCCTCGCTCTTTCCCACAAGATAGCTTGGGGAGGTTGTTCTTCTTCCTGCTACTGAAATAAAGCCGTGTGTAATCAGCTGCCTTGCCTGGAGCGGTGTCTTCGCTAATCCCTTCCTGAAAACAAGCGTTTGAAGCCTTCTTTCGAGGAAATCCCTAACCGTTAGGGAGAGAACATCATCCACTGATGCATTTTCAGAAAGAATACCTAACCTCGCAAGTTTGTTTAGCACTTTTTTGGATTCTATCGCCCTTTCCTCTTCGGTGAAAGAGAGCAATCTTCTTGCCTCCCTCCTCACCCTTCGAAGTTCCTGGACGGCTATCCAGAGTTCGCGCATGTTCTTCAACCCATATTCCCGTTTGAGTTTGCTCTCCTCAAGAACTCTTCCCTTGTCCCACAAACGCTTAGGCGCCTTGTATTTCTTTCTCAGCTTTCTTGGGTCTCCCATGCAACCACCTATTTCTTAGCCGGCGCTTCTGGCTTTGCCGGTGCCTCGGTTTTTGCCGGTGATTCTGGCTTTGCAGGCGCCTTCGCTCCTCCTTCCTTAGCTGCTGCTCCAGGTGCCTGTCCAGGTATTTCTTTCTTTTTCATAACACCAACCGCAAGCCCCTTTCTTCCTGTGTTCCTCGTTCTCTGCCCCCTTACCTTCTTTCCTTTTATATGCCTCTCTCCCTGCCAGCTCCAAATCTTCTTCTTGTTCTCTACATCCCTTCTGTTTATGAAATCCAGATCATTCATAATTACATGCCTGCTGTTTCCCTCGTAAACATCCCCCCTGTTGTTCAGGAGGTAAGCAGGAAGTTTGCTGTCATCAAGATTAAAAAGGAGCTTATCTATAGAAGCAATCTGCTCATCGGTCAGAGAACCGACCGGTACATCCTCGCTTATACCGAGCTCTGTTGAGATGAGGTGAGCGACAGAGTTTCTCAGCGAATAGCTTATCCCCTTTATGTAGAGGAGTGCTGTCTTTAACTTCAAATCCCCTCGCATATCTTTTCCTGCGATGCGAACAATTCCTCTCAACCCTTTACCCTCCAAGCCTTCGGCTAGTTTAACCGCAGGTTCCTTTTTCTCCCGCTTTTCTTCCTTCTTTGGTGCTTTTCCTACCTTTGCCATTATACCACCATAAGCTTTTCCATCGCCGGGGATGGGATATCCACCAGGGGCATGCGGCGAAGCAAGTGCCACCCAACTCTCCTAAACATTTGGGTGAAGGTTGCTTCACCACACGGGAACTCGCCTCCCATTTTCCTTTACCTTCCCACCCCATCAAAATTTTTATTCAAATGTTGGGGGGTTACGGAGGATACCTGGAACCTAGGGGGAAACTTCCCCCTGGGTTTGGTTTTGAACCCATGAGCCCGTGAGGGCATACGCTTCCTGGATTTTCTTTAAACTTCCTCGGCGAACCGAGAAAGTTTGCTCCAGGCGTACGCGTTACCGGATTCCGCCACCCCGGCATCTAAACTTAAAGTAATTCTATTCTTTTGTTCAGAAAAGATTTAAAAGAGTGATGGATGGATGCGGAGGGTTTTTGCCACCTGCCCTCTCCTCATTTTTTTTATTTCTTCGGAAGAAAAAAGAGTTTTTGCGATGCCAACAAACCTCCCGTTGCTATAGAGCGCGACATTCTCCCCTTTTTTGAACTCTTCCGGAAGCTCCTCCACTCCGGGTGCCATAAGCTGGGCTCCGCTCAGAAGGGCCTTTGCCGCGCCATCTTTTATGAGCATTCTCTTCATAACCCTGGCCATCATCTCGCCGGGTGGAATGAGGATTTTTTTGATGAGAGAGTCGTTGTTTTTCTCCCTCCATAGCCACATCGCATCCATCACATCCTGAATTCTAACCGCTTCCTTTTCGCTTATTTCCCCGACCTTTATTCTTCTCAGCTCCCCCATTTCTGCGCCCATATCCTTGCAAAGAACCCGGATGTAGGTGCCAGCCTCCACATCCGCGTAGAACAAGGCCCTCCTTCCCTTCACCTCTAAGAGTTTTAGTTCATAAACATTCCTCTTCCTTTTTATTTTTGCAACCGCGCTTTCTTTCGGCGGAACTTGCTCTATCTCGCCTATGAACTTTGAAAAAATTTCCTTTATTTCTTTTTCTGTTTTCTCTTTTTTGAAGTACGCAATCCCAACGTAAATTTTTCTCTTTCCTGCAATGAAAGGGAGGAGTTTTGTTGATGGGCCGAAACCTATGGGCAGAACGCCGGTAACATCCGGGTCGAGAGTTCCCGCATGGCCTGCTTTTTTCGCGCCAACTATTTTTTTAACCCAGGAGGTAACCTCGTGGCATATCATCTTAGGGGGCTTGTCCAAAATTATAAAGCCGTCGTTTATGTTTTTTTCCATTTTACGCAACCGGCTCAAGATGCCTTATGGAAATCCTTCTTTCCTTTCCTTCTTTCGCGCCAACAGGCCTCACATATGCAAAGCTTCCCTCAACTTTCGTGATTATAACCTTCTCTCCAGCCCTTCTTCCTCTCAGGATTATCGCATTTTTTCCTTTTTCTATTGCAGCCATTCCATCACCCTTTTATCATCCGCTCGATTACATCCACCATTTCCTTTGGCTTGAATGTTTTTGTGTTGAAGCATACATCGAATATGCTGTAATCCATTATATCTATACCGTATATTTTTTTATACCTTTTCCGGTTGCTTTCCTCCCTCGCCAGTATATGCTTCTTCGCAGCACCTATGCTTATCCCATCCCTTTTTGCCAGCCTTCTTGCCCTCGTTTCAAGGGGCGCAAAAACCCAAACCTTAAAGCTGTTTTTCACCATCCACGGCGCAAGCCATGTTGCAATAACGCATCTCCCTCTTTTTGCCTCCTCTTTTATGTATGCATCAAACTTTCTATCTATTCTTGGGTCTTTCTCGGCCATTTTTTGAAACTCCATCAGAGATACCCCCTCCTTTTTTGCGAGTTCCTTAAAGGTAGGCGCAATGAACCTGTACCCAAGTCTTTTTGCGAGGAGTTTTCCGAGGGTTGTTTTTCCCGCACCTGCAAAACCACCTATGGTGATTATGCTTGCTTTCTTTTTCATTTTTTGTATCCCTCTACATATTTTTTGTACTCCAGCGGAACGTCTTCTATTGAAACCACTCCCGTGCTGACCCTAGTAGAATACTTTATTATTTCAGAAGTACACCTGTGGCAGAGCGCACCGCCGAATTTTCTCTCAGGCCTGCATCTTGTTTTTGTTCCCTTTCCTATTCCTCCCAGCCTTGCACCGCACACCGCACACACCGCTGATGGTTTTGTCTTCCTTCTTTTGTAAAGAACCCTTGTTCCTTTCATGGTTCTTCTTTTTATCTTTCTCACAGCAGAAGAGGTCCTCCTGCTCCTCATCGTCATTACCATCACCTTTGGTGTTTATTGCTGAATTTGTTTTTAAAACTATCCTCTGCTTTTTAAAATAACTAACCAAAAATCTTTCCCATAAGCGATAGGTTTTTAAACATATTTATACATTTATAATAACTGGATGAGAGTATGGATGACGGTAGAAGCATAGAAGAATTGATAAGGAGTTTAGGGATGATAGATGATAAACTTTCTCAACAACAAAAACAGGATTTTGATCAAGTTGATCAACGAAAACAGGCTTTTGATCGACTCATAGCAATAGGAGAGCCTGCTGTTCCTTATCTAATAGAAGTTTTAAAGAACAAGAATGAAAGCTGGGAACTACGAGATCGAATGGCCTCAGCACTTGGCAAGATTGGGGATAAAAGGGCTGTTCCTGAGTTAATTGAGATTTTAAATGACGAGGATGAAAATGAGTGGTTGCGAAAAGGTGTTGCTCATGCGCTTTTGAAGATTGGTTTTGAGAAAGTTCCTGAAGAAAAAAGGGTGGAAAGTAAGGTAAAGGCACTCTTGATTCTTGAGAGAGTTGATGAAATTGTCGGGATTGGGAAGGATGCTGCCCCATACTTGATAGATGGGCTAGAAACTGGGGGTTATTTCCAGCGTATGGATGTTGCTTATGCGCTTTTGAAGATTGGTTTCGAGAAGGTTCCTGAAGAAAAAAGGTTGGAAAGTAAGGTAAAGGCACTCTTGATTCTTGAGAGAGTTGATGAAATTGTTGAGATCGGAGAACCTGCTGTTGATTATTTGATAAAGGCATTAGAAGATAGAAATAAAGGAGTGCGGGGAAGAGCTGCTGTAGCACTTGGGGGGATTGGAGATAAAAGGGCTGTTCCTGAGTTAATTGAGAGGTTTAAGGATGAGAATGAGGATATGGGTGTAAGGGTGAGTGCTGCCGAAGCACTTGGGAAAATTAAGGATGAGGGAGCTGTTCCTGAGTTAATAAAAGGATTGAAAAATGAGAAGTTGGAAATACGGAAAATAGCTGCTGTAGCACTTGGGGAGATTGGGGATAAAAGGGCTGTTCCTGAGTTAATTGAGAGGTTTAAGGATGAGAATGAGGATATGGATGTAAGGGTGAGTGCTGCCGAAGCACTTGGGAAAATTAAGGATGAGGGAGCTGTTCCTGAGTTAATAAAAGGATTGAAAAATGAGAAGTTGGAAATACGGAAAATAGCTGCTGAAGTGCTTATGGAGATTGGGGAGCCTGCTGTTCCTTATCTAATAGAAGTTTTAAAGAACAAAGACGAGAATTGGTATCTAAGAAGGGTAGCTGCTGAAGTGCTTGGGGGGATTGGGGATAAAAGGGCTGTTCCTGAGTTAATTGAGAGGTTTAAGGATGAGAATGAGGATATGGATGTAAGGGTGAGTGCTGCCGAAGCACTTGGGAAAATTAAGGATGAGGGAGCTGTTCCTGAATTGATAAAAGGATTGAAAAATGAGAATTGGGAAATACAAAGATGTTCTGCCAATGCGCTTTTGGAGATTGGTTTCGAGAAGGTTCCTGAAGAAAAAAGGGTGGAAGTGGAGGTAAAGGCACTCTTGATTCTTGAGAGAGTTGATGAAATTGTCGGGATTGGGGAGCCTGCTGTTCCTTACCTAATAAAAGTTTTGAATAAGGTCGAATTGGCTGGTGAAGCACTTATAAAAATCGCAGAAAGAATGGGTGAAGAAAAGGGATATACTGAAGGTATTGACACCATAAAGCAATGGAAAGATGATGTGAGGAAAAATAGCAGTCTATCAGAAGAAATAAAAAGAGGAGTGATAGAAGGGCTCGATTCCATTATTCGTAAAATGGATGGTGGCGAGCTATTAGATGACAAAAGTTTCCAGAGAAGAGGAGGAACAGAGACCAATCCAGGTGGGAGATTTAGGAGATTACGAATATAACATGTAATGGAATTATAAGATTTGGGCAGGTTTTTTAAGCCCTTTCATGGTTCTTCTTTTTATCTTTCTCACAGCAGAAGAGGTCCTCCTGCTCCTCGTTGTCATTACCATCACCTTTGGTGTTTATTGCTGAATTTGTTTTTAAAACTATCCTCTGCTTTTTAAAATAACTATCGGGCGATAGTAACTATCGGGCGATAGTATTATAAAGGTTTTACATCCTATAGGTTAGCATGCTGTTTGACATCGCCCCAAAGACAAATAAGAAAGACCTTTACAATTATGAAAGTGAATACTTGGCGTTAAAAAGAGCAGTGAAAGAAGAAAAGCTAGTAGTTGTCAAGGGAATTAGAAGGGTAGGAAAAACCTCGCTCATAAAAGTTGTTTATTCTGAAATAGGGCAACCAAAGGCGTACATAGATGTTAGGGGAATCTCTCCTTCCAGCTCGTTCGAATGGAACGCTGCGCTTATAAGATGCCTAAGCAAGCTTATGGAAACTGTAGACGCAACAAAAAGGATCACCCGCTTTGTGAAAGGTATAGAGGTAACAAGCAGGATCGGAATTTTTGGAGCTGGGGCAGCACTTAAATTACGCTCTTATGAGAATATTGCCGAGCTTATTGAGGAAGTGGATGAAAAGCTGGAAAAAAGAAAGCAGAAAGCGGTTCTATTTTTTGATGAGGTCCAGATAACGAAAAGATTTGGTGCGAACGCTTTGTTCTCGTTCATTTATGATAACACTAAGAATATTACTGTTGTGCTTACTGGCTCTGAAGTCGGGGTACTGGAGGAGTTTTCTGGATACTCTTCACAGTCTCCTCTTTACGGAAGGGCGAAGGAAGAGGTGGAAATAAAGAGGCTCTCCCCTTCCCAGTCCTTAGAATTTCTCATGCTTGGGTTTGAGGAAACTGGGGTGAAGGTTCGTGAAGAGGAGCTCGAAGAGGTTGTAAAAAACCTTGATGGAATAATAGGATGGCTTACGATGTATGGGCACTACAGGAGGAGAATGCCACATAAAAAAGCCATGAAAGAAGTCAGGGACGAAGCAAAAAGAATAACATCAAACGAGATGGAAAACTTCCTGAGAAACAAAGGCCCGAATAAGATAAGGTATGTTAGGATACTAAAAAGTCTAGTGGAAGGAGGGAAAGCTTGGAAAGAGATAAAGATGGTCATGCCGAATGTAACGGATGCACGTCTGAACAATTATTTAGAGCAGCTCATCAGATATTCGTTCATAGAGAAAAGAAATCGAAAATACCACCTCGCAGACCCTCTTATTGCAGAAGGATTGAAATCTACTATCGGGCGATAGTAACTATCGGGCGATAGTAATTACCAAGCGGTGGGAGAAATGCTAGACCTGATTTTCGGAATGGTCGCCGGGATTCTCTGCGGGCTCATCCCTGGCCTTCATTCAAATACCGTTGCAGCGCTGGTGGAAAATGAAGGGTATTTTATAGTTGCGATGTTTGCCGCCCAAATATTATTTTCCTTCATTCCAGCCATATTCTTCTCTGTTCCTGATGAGACAACAGTTCTGAGCGTTCTGCCGGGCCAGAGGATGGCTGCAAGGGGAGAGGGGCTAAAAGCCTTGAGAATAATTGCTTCCTCTGCGCTCCTCACCCTCCTTCTTTCCGTACTCCTTTACAGAGTTATCCTCTCCTCCTATCCAATGCTTTTCTCAACGCTCGAACCCTACATCCCATACCTCGTTCTTCTCGTTGTAATCGTGTTGATCGCAAAATCAAAAAACCCAATCCTTTACGCTTTGTTCTTTCTTGCAGCCGGGATAGTGGGAAAGGAAACGCTAAAGCTTGGGCTGGATGACCCTTTCCTTCCGCTTTTTTCCAGCATGTTCGCGCTTCCAATGTTGATATTTTACAAGAAAGGAAAGGTGGTGGAGCAGAAGGATGAGGCTCCAGAGCCAAAATCGGTTATTTTCCCTTCTCTTATGGGGTTTTTGCTCGGGATATTTGCCGTTATTCTTCCAGGAGTAAGCTCCCCTGCTCAGGTCGCAACATTCGCAAGCATAGGGCTCTCTGAATACAGCTACCTTGCAACCCTTCCGAGCATTGCCGTGAGCAACGGCTTCTATTCTTTTGTTTCCATGGCTACTGTTGAGAAGGCGAGAGCAGGCGCGGTTGTTTATGCATCAAAATCGATAGACATTGCAGAAAACATAGACCATGTTCTGCTATACTTCTCCATCTCCATGGCTGTTGCCGCTCTTATCCTTTATTTTTCCAGAAAAATGCTCATAAAACTTGCCGGGATAGATTTGAAGCCTTTTGCAGTTGCGCTTTCAATTTACTTAGTAGCAATCTCTTTATTCATAAATGGTTCTGCAAGCTTGCCTGTTATTGCTGGGGGATTTGCACTTGGAACGCTCGCAAACCTAACAAAAACTGAGAAAACAAGCTTGATGGGGGCTGTGATTTTTCCAACGCTTGGGAGGATGCTGGTATAAAAAAATAGAAAAAAGAAAAATTTATTATTTTGGGGCTTCCATAAATTGGTCAAAAAAAGTTCTAAAATTATATAAAATTGGTCTGAAAAGAAACTATTTAAAAGATTTTCTGTGTAAAATCAAGCCATGGAGGAGCCGGATGTAAGCGAGCTAAGGCTGATTGCGCTTTCTCTGCTTAGTTCAGTGGAAAAACTCCGAGAAAGACAGATCGTCCATCATCTTCTTTCTTCTCTAAGCACAAAGCCAAGGATAAAACTTCTAAGAGGGTTCAGGGGAGTGGGAAAGACAACTGCGATGCTTCAAGCGTTCGCAAAAAATAAGGATAGGGCTCTGTATTTTTCTGCTGACCATCCGATCGTTAAAGCCAGCGGGCTATACAGAACTGGAAAAGCGGTCATAAACAACGGCTATTCTATGCTATTCATCGATGAGGTGCACACATTCCCAGAGTGGAGGGCAGAGATAAAAGCCCTTCACGATGAGTTTCCAAAGGCTGTGATAGTTGCAAGCGGAAGCGCACCACTCGCACTCATTCCAGAGCGAAGGGAGGAGGTTCTACCCCTTCACGAGATGGATTTTTCAGAGTTTGCTCTTTTAAAAACCGGGCAGGAAATCTCGGCAGGAGAAGAGTGGCGGGATGAGGAAAAAGCGTTGGAATTCATTGCAAGGTCTCCGGAAAGCACAGGCCTTTTCACCAGCTACTACCGCGTCGGGGGTTTTCCATTCTCGCTGGAGATGGAAGAAGAAAAAGCAATGGAAGGAATATACAACTCCATAAGAAAATCAATCCGGGAGGATGCGGTTTTTTTCTTAAGGATGAGTAAGGAAAAGGTTTTTGCGATGGAAAACCTTCTTAACTTCCTTGCAACCTCAAAGCCAGGGGAGCTTAGCATAACCTCCCTCTCTTCAACCCTTAAGGTATCGAAAACCATAGTGTACGAAATAATAGATGCCCTATCCAGTATGGAGATAATACGCGTCATCAGACCGTATGCAAGCGGGGCCGCTCTTATCCGGGCAGAGCCGAAGCTCCTTTTTTTCCACCCAAACCTAAGGTTTGCAATCTGCCGGCAACTTGGAAAAAAACCTGAAATCGGAGCGGTGAGGGAAGAGCTTGCGGTTTTTGGTTTTGAGGAGCGCGGATGGAAGGTTTACACAATAAAAGGAAGCAAAAAATCTCCAGATTATATGGTGGAAAGGGGAGGGGAAAGGCTCGTCGTTGAGATAGGTGGGGAAAGGAAAAAAGGTGCTCAACTGAAGGGGTTTAATAAAGGGCTCCTCATCCGGGACCACCAGCTCCTGATTTTAGTCTCAAAAAGTTCTAAAATTATATAAAATTGGTCGTAAAAGCGACCAAAAAACCCATAAAAAGGGCATGTTCTTATCTTAATCTTCTTAGAAAGTATTAAAAACAATTGCTGAGTAAGTATACATGGTGACGGTCATGGCACAAAAGACGATGAGAAAACGCCCTGATATAAGCGGCGAAAAATTCGAAACAATGGAAAAGGAACAGATCCTTAATAGCATAAAGTTAGACCCTAAGGAAAACCCAAAACTCGGAGAGTACAGAAAATACAAAGGATGGGTATACATCGGTGGCGTAACCGGGATATCCTATGGCGATGAGGTTGTTGCGTTCCAAGTACTTTATAACAAAATGATAGAGGACGGAATAATTACCGGAAAGAAAATAAAAGAGGATGGGAAGTACAGCAGCGAAACGGCTGCTGCGATAAAAAATCTTCAGAAGCAGATAAATGAGAGGACAGGGATGGGCATACTCGTAGATGGGTATTTTGGAATAGAAACATGGAACGGAACATATGCCTTATTAACCGGGGATGTAGAACCGCTCGCAAGGGTAATGGGAAAAGAAGCAAAAAAAGTAGTGGAAGGAGAAAAGCCGCCAGCGCCAAAAAGAGTGGAGAAAGGAGAGGAAATAGAAAAAAAGGAACCTTTGGAAGATTTCAAATCCAAAGCCGGAAAGGTAACTAGGAAAAGCAGCCCGAACGAAAAATTTGAATGGAACGATGCATATTCAGAAGGGTTGTACGAAATGGGGGTTGTTGAGAAAGACGATTATGGAAACTACCAGCTTACAGAAAAAGCAAAGGGATACTTAGAAGGATATAACAGGGAGCAAAAAAAGGATTGGAAAGTGACGGAAAGCAGTTTGGAAGAAGCCATAAACGACCCTTCAAAATTCAAAAATAAACATGCAAAAGCGGTTGAGTACATTATAGATAAGTATGGGGAAGAAGTAGAGGCTGGATGGGTAGAGCCGGGCGAAGGTCTTCCGGGTGCTGGAGAGGGAAGAGGAGAGGAGTATGCCCCACCTGGGTATGAAAAGGAAGAACTCATACCCTGGGAAATATATGCACAATTGACAGATGAAGAAAAAAGAAAGGTAGATAGTATTCCGGATATCATAGCAAAGGAGAAGGACGAAGAGGCAAAAAAGAAAATGCTTGCCACCCTTGAAGTACTAAGAAAAGCGAGCGATTATGCGAAATTACAGATGCTTAAGAATGATATCCTCCCCGGAAACGTAAGAGAGAACCTTATAAAGTTAGGGGAGATACTGGTAGGAGGGTGAAAATATGGCGATTACACAGATTAGAGAAATAATTTCCTATACAAAAGAAAATTCAAAAGAATATGGAGTAAAAGCAGGGGTCATAGCCAAGCTTTACGATTTAGAGAAATATGTAAACGACCTATACAATGAAAATAAGATATCAAAAGATGAAAGAGATAGAATACTCAAGAGTATAAGAGAGACTATCGCCATGATAAAAAGGCCGGATAGTAGAGTTGCCCAAATAGTGGCAAGTCTTTATGATATTGAAAAAATGATTGAAAAAGCAACCACCGGTGCGGCGGTTCCAACCCCTCGTTATGAATATGAATCGCCATTGGATGAAATAAAGGACCCGGCAACAAGAACAGAAGTAAAGGAAAGAACATTAAGAGCGTATGAATCATTTCTGTGGTTTATTGCTGACCCAACACAGGAAAATTGGAAAGCATTCCAAACCGTTTGGGATGAGGTGCCGAACGAGTACAAGGAGGCTGCGAAGGGAGAAATAAATGAAAGAATAAAAGCAATGCTAACCGGCGATTGGGATACAGCATGCAAAGGAATGCGCAAAAACAAAATGCTTGTAATAAAAGATGCATTGGAACCTCATACAGATTTGCTTGGGCAAATATTCAGAAAAGGAGATTTTTATTATAATGCGGGGATGCTCGCAGAGGCATACGAAGGTACGCAGATGTTAATAAAGGAGTTTTCAAGCGCAAGGGAAGTAGGAGAGTATGAGACCGCTTGGGCTAAAATAAAGAATCTGAAAGATGAAAGGAGGGCCGCCTATAATCTTGCAGTAAGATACACGTACGGGCTGTATACGCATAGGGATGAAACAGGAAAAACAATAAGCGCTGAGGATATGCTGAAAGAGATGTGGAACGGGGCAAAAGGAAACGACGCATTAGAAATCCTCGAAAACATAGGCGAGCAGATAATAAAGGATAGGTCTTTCAGGCAGAAAAAGAGGGATTTCATAAACAAATACGGAGAGGAGACGCTTGCCAAAATGGATCTGATAGGGCAGTACAGTTTTTTGACATGGACATGGCCAGCCATAGAAGCAGCCGGTAGAGCCACATTCTATCTTGAAAACATCAATGAATACTATGATAAACCTGAGAAAGTTGACCCTGACCAGTTCACAAAAGAAATGATAGAAAAATGCGGGGATGTTGCAATGGCAGTAGGGTATGCCGGCCAGGCAGGGTTGTTCGCAAGAGGCATTCCAAGAATCCTCGGATATTACAATGAATACCATACAATAATGAGCATACTAAACACTATAGAGGCAACGGCTGAAGGGATACAGGGCCATTTTGCGCCCATAAGCTCTAGGGTTATGAAGCACTATTGTGAGGTTCAGGTGCCTGATGCATTGGATGCCGCTCTCGGAGCATTCTTAGGAAGAGCAGAACAATATTTACTTAAAGACCCTTCAGAAGCTCTTGGGGCGATAACCCCAGAAAAAGAAAAGCAACCTTGGGGGGAGAAGTTTGAACTAGAGGACCCGGTAACAAAATGGGAGAGAATGGTGCAGATGAGGGCCGGAGCAAACATAACCCCTCTGGACATAAGACTGCCTCAGAATTTCTCGCTGTTTGAAGGGGAGACATACCTCTACCTAACTCCTGACGATGTGAGGGCAAGGGCAGGTGTTGATATAAAGAGTGCAAGAGAAATTTACAGGGATGTGTTTTCGCTTGCAAGTTTGAGAATGCTTCCTGAAAGATACTACTGGGCAGTAAGGCCTCCGCCTGCGAGCTATTTTGACTTGATTGCAAGGCTTGCGCAGGTGGATTGGCAAAGAATACTTTTGGGAACTGAATTCACCACAGCAACTGCCCAAAGCGCTGCGGATGGACTTATGGAGTGGGCAGGAGTAACAACAAGAACCGCAAGGGGGACTGCAACACTCCAGGTTTTTGGGCCAAGAAGCAAAGTGGAGCTAACCGGAGCTGCGGGGGAGGCGGCCCTTGAGAAGCCTGTGGATGAAACAGGCCAGGTAAACGATGCATATTTGGCGCGCTTGGCAGCACAGGACATAGGAAGCGAGAATTGGAACATTGACAAGTTTGATCTTGCTTATACAAAAAGCGACATTAGCTACTATACGCCGCGGGAGGGAGAAGAAAGTGAAGTTTTGAATGAGGATCTTAGGGGAATGCTCGACCTCTACCATAAAGAGACAAATTCGGATATTGTGATGTTTGCTGAAAGAAACACCATAAACGGATACTATACAGTGTACGCCTATTGGTTGAAGCCACCGATGAAAAAGGGGGAGGAATCTGTTTGGGTAAGGGCAGGTGTTTTCAGGATGAGCGAGGAACAGGCAACAAACTGGTTTGCGGGCTATACCTCAACAACAAAGGATTTCAGGGCAATGCTGACAGAGGGAAAAGGGCTTAGTGCATTTATCCTAGGCCTACAAACAGACCTGCTTGCGAAAGGAATAGGCGGGGCTGTGATATACGATAAGGAAGGAAAGATCAACCTTGGAACAGTAATGGACATTGTTTTGGAATCGAGCACAACAGGAAACTTGAACAATGGCGTTGTTTACTTTACGACATTTTGGGATACGAAAGGAAACCTTCCAAAACTGACTGTTGAAAAATTTAAGGGGGCAGGGATTGCGTATGAAAAGGAATGGAAAGAAGAGACAGATGTAGGACCGTATATAGGAAGGGGATGGGTGCTTGGAGGAATTGGAGAAAAAACTGCGGATAGGGTAATAGGTTTTGGATGGCAAAAAAGAAATGTTGGTGTTGATGCAACATGGCTTCAGAGGATGAATGAGAGGGGAGAAGAAAAAGGAAGGGCCGGCTGGGGAGGGTATTTCGAGAATAGAGACCTCTATTCATTCATAATGGCCAATTTCCTTTACAGTTTGACCGGCACAGAAGGCGCTGTTGGTGCGATCGAGTTTAAAGATGCAACATTCTTAGAAAAACCGAGACTGCAGGTCTCATGGTTCCATGCAAACAGGGAATTAAAACACTACCAATTCCAAGCAGCAAGGAATGCATTTCTCGAAAAACTAAAGGAAGAAAACGACATACTCAAAGAAATAGATGGTTATAGATTTCAACTGCAGGGGCATGACCCAGAAAGCGAGGAATACAAAGAGATAGAAGCAAAGATTAGAGATGCTGAAAGAAGGCTGCTCGTTGTGCGGAAGGAGCAGGAGAGATGGAGGAACATCGCAAACAGGCTTTTCCTGGCTGCCGCAGGGGAGCAGTATTGGACCGCGCAGTTTGTTGGAGGAGGGTTTGGGCTTGAGGCTGCGCTTGGAATGAGCAAGGACTATCTGGCAATGCTTGCAAATACATTTGTTGAATTTGACAGAGCCGGGGCAAGCGCAAACTTCGGGTACAGAAGCAATATAGGGTTGAAAACAGGCGGTGGAAAAATAATAATGCCGCTCGGCGACGCACTCGCAGCAATTCAGGGAGGGGCATGGACGAGTACATACGGGGAGGGACAGACTGTATTTGGAGGGATTGTAAGCAATCCATACTCAGAAAAAGGAGCTGGTGTTGTCGGAGGAACGAAAAAAGAATGGATAATTGGTAATGTAACAGCACCAGGAAGAACTGATGTCACAACATATGAGAGCGGGGTATTCGGATGGTGGGGAGGGCCATTGGAAGGAATGGCAGGAGGAACAAGGCATGAGGTTTATGTTTTGATGAAATATGAAAATGGCGTTTTCACCCCACACAGAATAGATATGACCGGCGAGCAATGGAAACAGTGGAAATTTGAACCCGGGTATGTATTGATGAGAATAGACCCGCTCACAGGCAAGCAGTTCATTTTTAGTGGTGCATTGCTTCTCGGAAAAGGAGAGATACAAAGGATGGAGGGGCTTTTCACAAAACTTGAAGAAGGGGAGATTGGAGGGGCTGTGAAACTTGAGCGTGTTGAAAGTGGGAACAGGTACTATGGGGAGCTCTCTGCAGTGTATCAAACACTAAAACCAAAAGGTGCTCCGGAGACACAGAGGTACGGTATTTTGTGGCTTGGTGGGAATGTTGGTTTTGTGATACCGATAGGGTGATAAAATGGTTAATGGGAGGCAAAAACAGCCAGGTCATGCTGATGTTATTGAAAGTATTAGAAAGATTTTTGGGGAAGGAGAGATAATAGGAGGAGAAAGAGTGTATACTGTTGGGTCTGGAGAAAATGAAGTGCCAGCTTTATTTTTATTTAAGTACACAGGAAGAACATATAAGCCTGGTGATATAGTTCCTGAAAGCGTAGTAAGAGAGGCAATTGGGTTATACCGCGCAAGAAAAAACCCAAAAGACCTTGAAAAGGAGTTGAAGAAAGACATTGCAGAAATAAGGAAAGCAGATACTCTTGGAGCGGGAACATTAAAAGTTGAAGCAGGGGGGCAAGTTGGAATACCTGCAAAGGTTGAGGATAGGGCAAAAGGAACCGAGAAAGGAGCTCATATTGCTTTTGAAAGAAGAGAAAAGTATGGAAAAACTTGGGGGGGAGAGGTGAGCTATACAAGCGCAGGGGCTTATGGAGGAACAATAAGCTACGCTGACCTTATTTTTTCAGCGGCAACAGACAAATGGAAGTTTGGGATGGGAGGCCCGCTGGAATTTGGTTTGATGAGCGGGGACATAGAGGATGTTGTTTTAATGAAAGGACTGGAAAGGGCATGGAATCTCAAAGTAGACTGGAAAAAAACAGGGGCGTGGGTAAGGCCTTATTTTGGGTTGAACTATGGCCCATGGTATTTTCTTTACAATCCGGTAACAAGGGGATTTTATGGTGGGTTCAGCATCTGGGGAGGAATAATAGGCTATGCCCAGACTGCCTTTCAGAAAGGAATGAATGAATGCGAGGGATGCGGAAGTGGAAAAAAGGTTCTTGCCGGCCTTGGCGAGTTGATAGGGCTGAGCAGCGGGATAAGAGAGGGGAGAAGGGCATGGAAAAGGAGTAAGGGAAACTTTTTCCAGAGATTTTTTTATTCAGCCTCGCATTTCTTTAAGGGAATGTTTGCTTCCATTGGGTATGTTGGGCTGCAGGTCGGTCTGGTTCAGCCATGGAGGCTGTTTGTTAATTCCTTGTATAGGTTTGTTTTCAGGGCAAAAACTCCGAAGGATGCAAAAACAAGAGAGTTTACACCTAAAGAGATTTCAAAGATGAAAGAAAAACTGGAGAGGGAGTTAGGGGAGGGGCTGGTGGATAAAGCAAAGGATGATGTGGAGATGTGGCTTAAATATGAGAAACTTCCTCCTGCATTTAGAGGGTATTTGATGGCAATGAAAGATAGGATTGATATAATGGGTGCGTATGTTGGTTTGCCGTTCACCCTCTTCCCACCGGGATGGAAGAAATCAACGGTTAAGAAAGAAATAGAGGAAAGGACAAGGAAAGCGATTGCGGAGATAAAAGAAGGGAAAAATGTTATGCAGAATGTAGTTTATTTGGAGGCAAAGCTCGCTGGAATAAAAAAAGAAACCTCGGCCGGGAGAGAAATATTCGAGGAATTCTCTCCATGCGTTCTCCCAAAAGATGATATCGCAAAGGCAGTTGGGGATGGGTTTAATAAACTCACAACCCAGTTTAACAGTTGGGCAACGGAGATCAAAAATGGGAACTACAAAAATGCTTATTTGTTCGCTTTGAGCTCAGATATGATAAATGGGTTCTTGGCTTCAGAACCAAATGGGCCTTCAATACCACCGGAGTACTCTTACCTAATGAATGACACTCCAATAAAGGAGATAGGTGAAGAGGTGTTCCAAAAAGCAGGGTATTACGCAACGAAACAAAAAGTAGGTGAAGGGGTTGATAATGAAACTGACCTTGGGTCGATTCTTGGAGCGTATGCAATCGCAAATTCTTCCCGCGTATTCAGTGGAGATGAGGCTGAAGAAGAGAAGGATTATATAAATAGATTGGTGAACCAAGATCAAAAGATGTCGGTGCATTTATTTTCTAAAATTATGAACAACATTGAGATAGCAGCAAACAAATGGAGAAAAGCAATGGAAGAAAGGAACGTGAATGAAGCCAACGGGTATGCAGGCCAGCTTGCTTACTATGGTATGATTGCAGAGGAGATAGTTAGTTCTCTTCCGAAAAAAGTTGCCAACCGCCTATTAGAAGAAAATAAAGAAAAAATTTCATACCTCGCACTCATTCGAAGAGACATCCCCATTTACCTTTTGCTAGAGTACCATCCGGAATTCGCGAAAGCGGTTAGCGGAATTGAAACAGCAGATGTTAAGCAGATGAAAGAAAGTTTGAAACAATACTTGGATGATATTAAAGCAGCAGTGGATGCCGGAAACCATACAAAAGCAACGGAAATTTGGGATGGAATAGATGAATATATAAAAAACATTGATCCGGAAAAAGCAAATCAGCTGGAGAATCTGCTGAGTAAGGAGAGATGGAGTGAAGATGACAGGAAGAACATCAAATCCCTCTTGAGATTCTTCAGAACAAATGTATGATATGATTTTAAATCTTCCCCTGAAAAATTTTTTATGGCTCTCCTTGTTATTCTGGACGGCGTTGGGGATATAAGGGCAATGGGAAAAGGCACTCCCCTTGAGGAAGCAAAAAAGCCAAACATTGACGGATTGGTTGAGAAAGGCGCGGTGGGATTGATGAGCACGCTCGGAAGAGGGCTGACCCCCGGAAGCGACACAGGCCACCTGGCGATTCTTGGGTATGATTGGAAAAAAGAATACCCAGGAAGAGGGCCGTTGGAAGCGCTCGGGGTCGGGATGGAATTGAAAGAAGGGGATGTCGCTTTCAGGGCGAATTTTGCAACCGTAATGAACAATAGGATTGTGGACAGAAGGGCTGGAAGGATTGAGAGCAAGGAAGCGAAAAGGATTGCCAAAGCGGTTGAGAGAATAGAGATAGATGGGGTGGAGATCCTCTTCAAGCACTCAACAGAGCATAGAGGGGCAGTTGTTTTAAGGGGAAAGGGGCTGAGCGCAAAAATAACAGACACCGATCCGCATAAAACAGGCGGGTTGCAGAAATGCGAGCCGTTGGATAAAACAAAGGAGGCGAAAAAAACCGCTGAAATAGTGAACAAGTGGACAAAAAAAGTAATGGAAATTCTGAGCAGGCACGAGGTAAACAAAAAAAGAAGGCTTCCTGCAAATGCCCTGCTCCTTAGGGGTGCCGGGATGCACAGAAAGGTTGAAGGATTTGAGAAAAGGTTTGGGATGAAAGCAGCATGCATTGCAGGAGGGGCTCTTTACAAAGGGGTTGCGAAATACGTTGGGATGGATGTAATACAAGTAAAGGGAGCGAGCGGTGACAGGAATACGGATTTGGAAGCAAAGAAGAAAGCGGTTGAGCAGGCGTTGAAAAAATACGATTTTGTTTTCCTGCACATAAAAGCAACAGATTCATTTTCGCATGATGGGGATTTTGAGGGGAAGAAGAGGTTTATTGAAAAAATTGACAGGGTGGTGGGGTTTGATTTTGAGAGCGATGTAATCGTTATTACCGGAGACCACTCCACCCCCTGGAGCCTGAAAAGGCACGCCGGGCATGAGGTTCCTATCCTTTTCAGCGGCGAGCTCGTGAGAAAGGATGAGGTCAAAAGGTTTGATGAGTACAGCGCAGCTAAAGGAGGGATTGGGCATATAGAAGGAAAGGATGTAATGAACATGATAAAAAATTACATGGGAAAAAATGAAGTGGTTGGAAGCTAAACAATTAATTTTGACTACTACATTAGTCAAAAATATATAATTTTTGATTAGTATGGTAGTCAAAATAACCATTTAAAAACATTTTGATAGTATATCTGCGCATGGTAGACATATCAAAATTAAGAGAATTTGAGGAGCTAAATCCATGGTGGGCAACTGGGGAAGTACCATCAGAATTAATTGGAATCAAAAGAAAGGAGTACCTTGATCAGTTAAAAGCAAACTGTGAAAAAGAAGAGATAGACCTAATATCTGGAATAAGAAGGGCTGGCAAAACCACTCTTCTCTATCAACTGATAGACTACCTCCTAAAAGAGAGAAAGGTTCCTGAAAGGAATATACTGTTTGCCAATTGTGATGATATAGTACTAAAAAAAACATTCAAAAACATAATGGAGATTGTTTCAACATTCAATGCTTCAGGAGAAGGAAGAAAGTATGTCTTTCTCGATGAGGTGCAGTATTTTGAGGATTGGGAACAACAGCTCAAGAATGTTTTCGACCGTTTCAGAAGAAACGTAAAACTTATTGTTTCTGGTTCGAGCGCAGTCCTTTCCAAAAGCAAAAACCTTTATTATCTCACCGGAAGGTTTAGACCACTGCATGTGTATCCCTTTTCCTTTTCTGAGTTTCTTCACATAAAGAAGATTAGCATGCAAGAAGGAAAGGGATGGGAAGAGGTATACAGAAAGTATGCGCCGCTTGATCCAGACAAATACCTCCAAGAATATCTAATCTATGGAGGCTTCCCTCAGATAGTGTTAGAAAAAAACCCAAAAGAAAAATTCGCAACTGCAAAACTTTATTTTGAAACCATTCTTTACAAAGATATATTGAAACTCTGGGAGATTAAGGATGTGACTGCACTTGAAAAAATAGGTAAGTTCATGCTGCAAAATATCGGACAAAGGTTCAGCTACAGAAAGATATCCAATGGATTGCAGATAAACCTAAGAACAACTCAAAATTATATAGATTATCTCTCAACTTCATTTTTAGTATACCTTGTTGAGTACTACGCAAAAACATCATATGTACAGATAAAAAAGGAAAAGAAGATTTTCACAATAGATAACATCCTCCACACATCTTACTTTGGGTACGAGAACATGGGCGCCCTTGCTGAAAACACCGTTTTTGTGCATCTCCTTAAAAAAGGGTACAGGCCAAATTATTGGAAGAACAAAAGAGAAGTTGATTTTGTTGTTGAGGAAAATGGTTCACCTTTACCCATAGAGGTAAAGTACCAAGAGAGTATCACCACTGACGATTTTGCCGGGTTGCATTCCTTTTTTAACCATTTCAAAGAAACAAAGGAAGGATGGCTGATAACAAAAAATGAGTTTGGAGAAGAAAGGGTAAATGATGGGTGGGTAATAAAGCTCATCCCGCTTTGGTTATTTCTCCTTGAATAGCCAAAAGCTAAGAACGGCTAAGAACGTTTAACCTGTTTTCTGTGCAACAGGACTTACAACGGTTGCTTCCGTTGACCTCAAAACCGTTTTGTCCGGGTCTGAGCGAAGGTTGTACCATATGGCAAATTTCCCCCTGAACTCATCCCCGGGAACCATCCTTAACTTTCCGCCGGTTTGATCGTAGCATGGGATGTTCAGGAACGTTCCGGTTTCTCCGCTGAGAAGGGATTTTTCGCTTGCCTGCGCTGCTGACTCAAGAACCTTGTTTCCCTGCACGCACGCAACCTTCTTTATATCAACGCTTTCAGGATTGTTGTTCATCACCTTTATGCTTATGTAAACATAGTTATTCGCATCCGCGTAAACCTGAGGAGTGCCGTCGCATACGAACTCCTGCCTTGGAAAGTTGCAAACGCTGGGAAGCTTTATCATTCCGAAAAGGGTTATGAGAATGGCGAGCACTATAAGGATTGCCAATATTGCCCATCCGTATGTCATTAGGTACTCCATCGCCGCCTGGCCTTTCAGGTGGCGGGCTATGCGCGGGTCGTATTCAATCGCAGCTTGACCTTTCAAATTTTTTTTCATTCTATCACCTCATGCAATAAACCCTGCAAAGAACGCATCCAGCAGGGAGGATGAGAAGAAATACACCAAGTAAGCGATTATGAGAATGAACGGAAAGTACCTGAGCCCCTGGTTTCTTGAGCCGGTCTGTATCACGCCTATTATGAATGAGCCGAAAAGGGAGGTAACGAGCATGGAGAAAAGGGCGAAGTAGTGAAAATCCTTTGGGGTTATCGGAGGAGTTGTTGGGGTAAGGCCTGTAAGGGCTGATGTTTCCGCTGTCTGCGGGACAAATGCGAACGCAGAGTGAAGAACGACAAGAAGCTTTTCAGAAACCGCGAAAAGGAACGGGGTGCCTATTGCGGCTGCAAAGAAGAGGAATATTATGTAGATTATAAGGCTTGCCTGTATCTCTTTTTTCACAAGCATTCCTTCCCTTGATTCTTCTGCTGTCTTCTCAAGTATTGTTGCAATCTCCCCTCCGCTCGCGAGCGCCTGCTTCAAAAGCTCTATGGTCCTTGAGATGAGCCTGGAATCGAATTTCATAGCGAGCTTATCCAGAGCCTCATCCAGCGGCTCTCCACCGAAAGAGGATTTTATGGTTGCCTTTGTCTCCTCTGCGAGAATGCCGAACTCTGGTTTTGATGCCTGCCACATCGCCTGGTCCAGAGGCATTCCTGCGCGAACGTTCGCGGCAACGAGAGTGAGGAAATCCGGAAGGATGGATTCGACCGCCATCCTCCTTGCCTCTACCCTGAGCGAGAGGTATGTGTAAACTATAAGGATGAAAAATGGAATAACGACAATAAGTGAAAGAAGAACAGCGAGAAGGATGGAAAGAGTGGCGGCATAAACCGGACTTATTGAAAAGGATACCTCCTCAAGAAAACCCTTTGAATCCGGAAAATTGAGAAGCACGAAGGTTGAGAGGATGAAAAGAATGAATGAGGATAGGATAAGGTAGCCAGAGGCAGCCTCCCCGCTTGTTTCCATACCGGCTGAGTTTACGAGCCTCTCGATTTTTCTTACGGTTTCCCTTGGTAACAACCTTCCGATTGTTTTTATCATATCAAACCACCGAGTATTTTGGCCTTGAGCTCTCGGCCATCGCGAGGAAAAGGAACTGGAGCAGGCCTATCCCAAGCACAACGAGGAAAAGGTATACCGAGGGTATCTGCAGCCCGCCGCCTATGAATGAGAAAAGTATTATGGCGAATGCAATACCGAGCGATGGGAATATTATCCCGAATATCATGTAGAACATTACGAGCGGATTAAGCTTCTGGCCGTATTCCTTGAGCGCTATCACCTGCTCCTTTGCTATCTGATTGAGAACAGCCTCCAGGCTTTCAGCAACATCAGAACCAGAGCTGAGCGCGTTTGCGATCTGAAGGAGAATGCGCTTGAGCGAAGAAGAAGCAGAGGTGTCCGCAACCTCCCTAAGAGATTGGCTGAGTGGTTTTCCAAGAGTAACATCATCCACAATCTTCCGGAACTCCTTGCTGACCGCGCCATATCCCTTGCTCACACCTACAATAGCATCGAACAAAGGCATCCCGGACCTAAGGGCTATGAGAAGATGGCGGGTTGCGAAAACTATCTCGTAATCTATCTCCTTCCTCATCTTAAGCATGAGGACATCTGGGTAGTTTAGATAGTAGAAGAAAGAAAAGATGTAGAATAAAATGAATAGAGGGATTAACCAGAGTAAGCTTATCCCAAGGGAGTTTGCGATCAATCCTACGAGAAAGGTAATGAAAAGAGAGAGGATAAAGGCAGAGAATACCACCCAATCCATAAACTCATGCGGTGTTTTATCTATCAGCGCAATCTTTAGTTTTTTATCAAGACCGGGAAAATACGGTAGAACCGCATCGGAAAGAATTGAAAACAGAGGGACCCTCCCTCTTCTTTTCGCCATCAAACCACCATACTATTAACTCCAATAAGTTTTTATAAGGGTATCGCTGACACCCCTTTCCCTTGCAAGGAGGATCCTAGCCTGCTTAACAGCTTCTTCTTTCGAGATCTCGCCACGCACATAGCTCAAAAATGTTCTTCTATCGCGCGAGCTAAGGTAGTGGAGAAGCTCTCCCTCATGCATCTTGCTTATCTCCTCCAGCACCTCTTTCCCGGCCTCTTTCTTCTCTTCTTTCTCTTCTATTGGACGGGCAGGGGAAGGCTGAGGCCTTTGCGCCGGTTGTGTTGCAACTACCTTTCCCTCTCCTCTTTCTACCTTCAGCTGGGCTGAGGGCATTGGCTTGGCCCTGCTCACAGCAGAGCTTATCTGCGTTTTCAGTTTCTCAAACTTTGATGGGTAGTTGAGGCGCACATACTCTATTCTTTTGTTTATCTTTTCGCTGTCAACACCACCGAAACCTTTAAGGTGCTCGAGCTCGGCAACATGCACCTTCGTTATGTAATCCGAGTAAGCATCCACTATCCTTATCATTTGAGTGAGTATGCTGTTCAAATCTGAAGAAAAGAGTTCATCTGCCTTTGCACCCATCACAGGGTCATCGAAAATAACGAGTTTTGCCTGTTGGTATTCATTGTTTACCTTATCAAAATTAGTGTTGAATGTCGCAAGCAGCCCGGAAAGAATGTTGTTTAGGTCTTCCTCTTGTTCCCTCACAACAGCTTCATAAATCCCTTCTCCTTTTCTTTCGGCCTCTTTCTCTTCGATAATCTTTTTCAGCTCAACTATCTGGGCTTTTAGCTCAGCCTTTCTCTCAGCGGATTTTTCCCTAAAAAGCTCCCTTGTAAGCTCTATCATCTTTCTTTTTACATCGGACTTGTTTATCTCTCCGGCCTGCTGGTATCTTTGCACAACCCCTTCTATCTTTTTCTTCGCTGCCTCATCAACCGGAACAGAAAGCTGTTTCGGCATTTCTATTACCACTTCCTCATGGCTGTCTATGTATGGAACGGCGACCTCAAACTTCTTCTCTTCCTCCTCCATCTCTTCACCTTTTGCAAATATTTGCACTTCGGGCTTTTTAATTTTTTCTTCCGGAAGTTTTAAAACTTCTTCTTTTTTCTCCTCAGGCTTCTCTTCTTTTGGTGGCTGGGGCGTCGGGAGCGGGAGCTCAGGGGGCTTTTCAATTTTCGGAGGCGGTGGCGGAGGAGGAGGGGGTAAAGGCCTCGCAACCGGAATTTCCTCAACCCTTTCCACCTCTGGCTTCTCAACTGTCTCTATGCTAACCTTCGCCTCCGGCACCTCATATGTCTGAAACTTTTGCTTTATCTCTATTATTTTCTGAATTTTTTTGTACATGTTCAAAAGGTCTGCATAGTCAAGGTTTATCAGGTCCTCTGGGGCATCATCAAAAACCTTGCTCACCTCAGCCGGAGGCAAAGCCACCTCAACCTTCTTTGCATTCCTGTGTATCTCATTATACTGAGCCAAAAGCTCATCAAGATTCATTAGAACACCCAGTCCTTACCGGCCCTGGCGGACTCAACAACCTCATCTGGGCTCATGTAATAATTTGAAACTATCTTTCCAACTTGGTCAACATCGAAATACTTTTTAGAAACCATCCACTTCAGAATGTCTTTCTTTTCCTCGATATCCTGCTCTATCTCCTTTTCTGTCATCCCCGCGTAAAGGTCGAGAAGTGTAATTATCCTGTCCAATGGATTCACCTGTCTTATCTCATCCTTTCTGGCATCCCATCTGTAAACTATGTTTAGGTCCCCGTTCTTGTGAACCTCAGCAAACTCTAAACATCTTCTGAAATTGAACCTCCTGTGCCTTATCTGAACAACTATGCCCGCAAGCGCATCAAGAACCTCATGCGGAAGATTTATGGGTGGTGTTGTTAACCTGGAGATTGTCTGTTCTGCATTGTCCGCGTGCAGGGTTGAGTAGACGCTATGGCCTGTGTGCATGGCCTCAAACAAAACCTCTGCCTCCCTTTCCCTCCTTATCTCCCCGACTATTATCCTATCGGGCCTCATCCTGAGCGCGTTTATCATGAGCATCAGCATGCTCACCTCTCCCTTTCCCTCAGGGTTCGGCTCCCTTGTAACAAGCGGAACCCAGTGAAGGAAGCTCGGGAGGGTAAGCTCCCTCGTATCCTCTATGCTCACTATCCTTTGGTTTGCCGGAATAAGGCCAGCAATCGCGTTCAAGAAGGATGTTTTTCCACTCCCGGTTCCACCGGAAACAAGAAGGGAAAGCTCGTTCTGTATGCAGAGCCATATGAGTGCAACAATATCCGGTGTGACCGTTCCATTATCTATAAGCGTGGTCACCGTCCATGGGTTGGCCGCAAACTTTCTTATGGTAATTGTATTCCCAAAGCTCGAGATTGGAAAAAGCGTTGAGTTTACCCTATCTCCGCTTGGGAGGTGGGCATCCAAAAGAGGGTTTAAGACGTTTATCTGCCTCCCAACTTTTCTAGCGATAAGGGAGGAGTAATCGTATATTGTCTGCTCATCCTTTACCTTAAGGTTTGTTTTACACCATCCGAATTTCTTATGGTATACCCAAACCGGCTCCTTTGCGTTATTTATAACTATTTCCTCAAGCCGCTCATCGGAAAGAAGGGTCTCCAGCTCACCGAGCCCAAGGGTGTTCTGGATGAGATAGGAAGCGAGAAGCTCCATCTTTTCCTGCGGAAGGGAGGCAAAGTTTTTCTGGAGAAGTTCCATTGCTGCTTTGAAGAACTTTTCCCTAACCTCAGCGGCCTTCTTAGGGTCAAGGATTTCGCTTATGTCAAGCTCCACCTTTGCAAGCAACTCGCCCTTCAATTTCGTCTCAAGCAAAACCTTTGTTCCCTCTGCGATTCCTGGGATTTTTATCTCGTAGTAAGGAACGAAGTCATCTTTTTTAACGATCGTCACAACAACCGGTATTCCTTCGCTCTTAAAACCATAACTTTCAAGTATCTTTATCTTTCTTTCATCCACCATAAAACTCATCCTCCTTCTTTATTTTCTTTTTCAGCATGCTCTGATTCCCAAAGCTTTTTAACGAGCTCGCTCACCTCCCTCCTTTTTTCTTCGTATTTGCCTAGCTCTTCGCTCGTTAACTCAGCCTTACTCTCAAATTCCTTTAACCCCTCCCCACCGCTTCTCAGGGTTATGAGTTCTAGCTCCTTTGAGAGAAGGCTTATCTCTTTAGAGAGGTTTGTTATGCTGTTTTTCAAATCTGCGATTGTTGATTTTATCTCTTCAAAAGATCTTTTCCTTTTAACGAGATTTTCTGCCTCCTCAAAAGCCGCCTTTGCCTCCTCGCTTACCCCTTCTCCTCTGAGCTTGTTGAAAAGGGCATCCAGTGAGCCCTCCAGCTTCTCAACCTCATCCTTTACTTCGTTGTACCTGCGCTTTATATCCTCAAGCTGGCCGAACTGCTCTTGCACAGATGCCATTATCTTATCCTTTATTTTCTGGTAGGAGGAGAATGTCGAAACCTCCTCATTCACGGCATCGAATATTGCACCGGCCTCACTCGCAAGCCTTTCCCTGCTCTCCTCAACTTTTTCCTTCAACTCGGAAAGCTCGTTTATTATCTCATCAACATCCTTGAACCTTTCGATGTTGCTCACAACCTCCCGGAGCTTCTCAACCTGTTCACCGAGTGAAAGGAATTTTCCCTCTGCCTCTCTCACCTTGTTTAGAACATCCTGAGCCTCTGCACCGCTCAGAACAGATTTTGCAATCTCGATGTTTTCACCGAGGTCAAAAAGCTCCCTTTCGAGCACCTTTTTCCTCTCTATTATTGAGGAAAGCTTTCTCTCAACCTCCTCAGGGCTTCCGGAAACAGTGCGAAGTTCTTTGATGAGCGCGTTTTTCCTCGCCTCAAGGCTCTCGAGCGCTTTGTTTGTGCTCTCCACAATCTCAAGAGAAGAGGAGAGGGAATGAGATGCATCCTTTATCTCCTCAAACATCCTCTTGAGCCTGGCGTATTCCTTTTCAATTTCCTCAAACTTTGCAACTATGCCGGCTATATCCGCTGTTCCGGTGTATCTCAAAAGGGATTCCTTTGTTGCCTCAACACGCTTCTCTATCTCCAAGTATTTTCTGTTGAGTTCCTCCACTTCTTTCTTCATCCGCTCTATTCCCTCAACATTCTCGGAAATATCGAATGATGTCATTTTCTCTGCTATTTTCTTAAGGTTTGATTCGAGAAAGTTTATGGAATCGTTTATTTCAGAAATCTTCGCAAGAATGTTTTCAAGCTTGTCTAAATTTTCGTAGTAGGCATCCTCCTGTTTTTTCTTCTCTTCCTCCAGCGCGCGGAGGGTTGATTCTATGCCGGCCATCCTCTTGCTTATCTTCTCATCGTATTGCTCCAGAAGGGAGGAGAGGGATTCTATCTCGGCCTTTTCTTTCATCACCTTCTCCTTTGTCTTTTCGAATTCTGAGACGACCTCTTTTTTATGCTCCTCGAATTCTCCCTTCTCCTTCGCGATTTCCTCTTCGGATGGAGCAACCCAAACGGCATAAACCTTTGAAAGCTTATACTCTATATCGATTATTCCTTCATCATCAAGAATGTGCGCCCACTCCTCTATGGTTGCTGTGGGAACATTCAGAATCCTGGAAGCAAGCCCGAGTTCGATCCTTCCCTTTTCTTTTATAAGCCTGATGAATTTATCGATGGCAGTAGAGATGAGGGCGTCGGACAGAGCATCTTCCATGGTTTTTATTTAATGGATATGCTTAATAAATATTTTGGAAAAACTACACTCAGGATAGGTATGGGTGTGGATAAGGATAGTGTGGTTGAAAAGATAGAAACAGGGCCTTTGCAAAAGTTCAAAAATCAGAATATTATCCTTAAAAAATTTGGAAAGGAAGCTCTCATGGTTTACAACGCGTTTGATGGAAAGAAAACGCTCGGCGAGATTGCAAAGGAAACAGGGCTGGAGGAGGTAAAGGTTATAGAGATGGTAAATTTCATGCTTGAGAAAGGAGTGGCCATCGCAAAAGGAGAGGAACCCATAAAACCAAAGGAAGAGAAGGTTGAGGAAAAGCCACCGGAGATAGCACCGGAAATGCAAAAGGAGGAGATGGCTAAGGAGGAGGCGAAGGAAGCGGCTGTAGAAGCAAAGGAAGAGGAGATAAAGCCGGCGATAAAACCAGAGGAAAAAATTGAGATAAGACCAGAGGAAAAGCCTCCAGAAGAGAAGGAGCTCACCCCTGTGGATAAGATAATATACGATAAGTACGGGAAGATAGGGCTTGAGGTTTACAACAGAATAGACGGGGTAAGAACCGCTGAACAGATAATGGCTGAGGTTGGGATAAGCGAGGAGAAGCTCGTTGAAATACTAAACTTCCTTGAAGAGAAGGGGATAATTAAGCTCGAGCATCCTGAAAAGAAGAAAAAGGTCGAGGAGAAAAAGGAGAAGTTCGGGCCAATGACCGGTGAGCTTGAGGAGGTGGAGGAAGAGGAGAAGCTACCCGGAGAGTTATCACCCATAGAGCTACCCATAAAAGCAAAGGGGATGGATGTGATAAAGGGGATAAAGGCGAGGGCCGGGATTCTTCTTTCCTATGGGAATGAAGGTGGGAAGATATTCGATAGTATAGATGGAAAAAGCGATGTTATACAGATAAGTAAGAAGTTGCGCGTTCCTATTTACACCGTAAGAAAAATCATGAAAGATCTCGAGAAGGAGGGTGTGGTGGTTCTCAAACCACTAACAAGAAAGGAGATAAGGAAGAGGTATGGGGAGGATGCTTACACGATATTCAAAAAATACGGGCTGGAAGGGGTAATGCTTTACGAACTCATAGGTGGGGAGATGAACTTTAAGCAGATGGCGGACATGATATACGCAGAGAAAAAAGACAGGGCGAATGTTGTGGATATGTTTTTGTTCATACACAAGGTTTTGGGGATAGAGCTGCCGGTGGATAAGGAACTCCTTTACAAACAGCTGGAATCATAACCTGCTAAGAGACATCCTTTCTATTTCTTCCCATGTTGCGCTTTTTCTTATTCCCTTGGGGATTTTTTTTCTTTTTGAGTTAAAGTCGATAACAATAGCCCTATCACCTTTTGGCGAGAGCTCAGAAAGAGCAGAGGAAATGTTCGTCTTTCCGGCAAGCCATAGGGCGAACTCCATCGGGAAAGAGGTGGCTATGTTTTTCCCATTCTTGAATGCATTTTTTGCAAGCCTCTCGGCAAGCTCTATGGCCTCTAAGGAAACACTATCAGGGTCTACAACCAGTACGTTCTTTCTTTCCTTTTGCTTCTCTATTTCCTCCCCCTCCACCGTGAAGATTTCCATAACTTTTTAAACAGTTCGGAAAAGAATATAAAAGCTATTGTAAAACTCATAGGGGTGGATGGTTATGAAGCAATACCATGAAGCTTATGAAGGAAAGGTTTCAAAGGGAACAGGTGGGAAAAGGATAAAGAGCAGGGATAAGAGGCTTGCGCATGTTGGTGGAGAGTTTGCCTCTACGAGAGTTGGGGAGAGCGAGAAAAAGAAAAAGGTTAGAACAAAAGGGGGAGGAAGGAAGATTAAGCTCCAGAGGGCTGTGTATGTGAATGTTGCAACAGAGAGCGGGGTAAAAAAGGCAAAGATACTCTCTGTTATAGAGGGGAATACTCCGCATTACACAAGGCAGAACATCATCACAAAGGGCGCAATTCTGAATACTGAGATCGGAAAGGTTAGGGTTACCTCAAGGCCGGGTCAGGACGGGGTTGTGAACGGGGTTTTAATAAAATAGGTGTGGCAATGGGATGCCATAGAAAGTTATAAAGTCCATCGGTAAGTTTTTGCTAAAAGCTACCGATACACTTTTAAACTTTTATTTGCATAAAACTTCATGGAAAAAAACGAAATAATAGAGATCCTGCTTGACTGGAACTATTGGGGGAATTATAAAGACGATAGCATAGAGAGGCCGGAGTATTTAGAAAGGATCAGGGGGTTGGCAAAAACTAAGGAAATTGTCATCATAAAAGGTGTGAGAAGAAGCGGGAAGTCTACTATTACAGCACAGTTCATAAGAAAGCTCATCGAAGAAAAGAAAACTGCGCCGGAGCGTACATTGATAGTAAATTTTGAAGATCCAAGATTTTATGATTTAAATCTAAATACGCTTAACAAAGTATACGAAAGCTATCTTGAAAAGGTACAAGCCGTCCCAGAGTATGTCATTCTCGATGAAGTTCAGGAAATTGCCGGGTGGGAGAAGTTTGCCAGGTTTCTGATGGAAGCAAAAAAGATCAATGTAATCATCACCGGGTCGAGCTCAAAATTACTCTCAGAAGAATACGCCACCCTCATTTCCGGAAGGCATGTTGACATAGAGGTCTTTCCACTTTCATTCAAAGAATTTATTTTTTTCAAAGGATTAAGGATAAATAAGGAAGTCGAAAAAATTAAGGAAAGGTATCGGATAAAGGGGTATTTAAGGGAGTATATGGAATTTGGCGGTTTTCCGAAAATCTCTCTTGTAGGAGAGATGGAGAAAAAAGCAATCCTCCAGGGTTATTTCGAAGATATATTGATAAAAGATGTGCAAAAACGATTTAACATAAAAGAGGTACACAAGCTTGAACAATTGGCGAAGTACTATCTCACAAACATATCTAGCCTTCATTCGTTTAACAAGATAAAAAACATCCTTAACGTCAGTTTGGATACAGTAGAAAGATTTTCAAGATATTTTTCAGTTGCCAGGCTTTTTTTCTTTGTTCCTAAATTTTCATTTTCTTTAAAGGAACAGATTCTGAACCCAAAAAAAGTTTATTGTATAGATGTTGGATTGAGGAATAGCGTGGGGTTTAAATTTTCTGAAGACCTAGGTAAGATCACGGAGAACATTGTGTTTTTATCCCTGCTCGAGAGAGAAAATGAAGGGGATATATTTTATTGGAAAAACACGAAGCATGAGGTTGACTTTGTTATTAAAGAAAAGAAAGAGAAGATAAAGGCTCTAATCCAAGTATGCTGGAATAGCAGCAAGGAAGAAACAAAGAAAAGAGAGATGGAATCATTGATCGAAGCCAGCGAACAATTGAACTGCAACAGGTTAATGGTCATAACTGAGGATTACGAAAAAGAGGAGGAATATAAAGGAAAAACAATCCACTTCATTCCTTTGTGGAAATGGCTTTTGAGGTAGCACTCTAAATGGCCGATAGTATGGGTTGTGAACTTGGCTTTAATAAAATTATTGGGGGAATTATAAAGACGATAGATGTTCTACCCGAGCAATTTCCTCATCCTTTCTATCTGCTCATCGGTTATTTTCTCAAGCAAATGCTCAACCTTCCCCAGCTCAAGCTTTTCTATTTTTCTTTTTCCTATATCCTTCCATCTCACGCTATTCTCTTCTACTCCAAGCGTCCTCCAGAATTTTCTTGAGGTGAAGGGGACGATGGGTTCGAGAAGGATGGAGATGTAGAAAAGAGCATTAAGGGATGTGTAAAGCGTGCGTTTTATTTTTTCATGGTCTGTTTCCTTCCATGGCTCCTTTTCGCTTATGTACCTGTTTACCTCTGAAGAGAGGTGCATTGTTTTCTCCAGCGCGGATTTGTATTCATACTTTTCGAAAAGCCCGTCTATTTCCCTGCTTCCATCGATGATTTTCTGAATGAGCGCCTTCCCTTCACTGTCAAATTCGCATCCCTCTATTTTTCCGTCCAGCTTTTTGTCTATCAAAGAAAGGACCCTGAACGCAAGGTTTGCGAAATTCGCGACAAGCTCATTGTTCACGCGCTCCTTGAACTCCTCAAGCGAAAAGCTTGCATCCGATGGGGCGTGGGGCGTGATGACGGTTTCATAGTAGCGCAGGAAATCCGGGTGGAAAATCCTCAAATAGTCCTCGAGCGTAATGTACCATCCCCTGCTTTTTGAGAATTTTTTCTGCTCAAGGTTAAGATACCCGCGCACCGGAATGGCTGATGGAAGGTTAAACCCATCATCCGTTCCCATGAGCATCGCCGGCCAGAAAAGGTAGTGGTGGTAGACGATATCCTTTCCTATGAAATGGATGACCCTTGCGTCCTTGCTCTTCCAGAACTCTTGCCATCTTTTTGTGAGGGCAACGGTGGAGCTTATGTACCCTATGGGCGCATCAAACCATACATAGAAAACAAGGCCTTTTTCATTTGGGACAGGAACGCCCCACTCTAAATTCCTTGTAATGTCCCAGTCCCTAAGCCCTTCCTTTATCCAGTTCAAAACAAAGTTTTTTACCTCCTCCTGAAACCCCGGGTTGCTTTTTATCCATTCCTCAAGTTTTCCTGAGAATTTGCTCAAAGAGAAAAAGTAATGCTCCGTTTCTTTTAGGATCGGGGGTGTTTTGCATATTGCGCATCTCGGGTTCTGTATCTCTCCTGGCTTGAGCGTTCTTCCGCAGGATTCGCACTGGTCGCTGTACTGGTCCTCTGCGCCGCAGTGTGGGCATGTTCCTTTCACATACCTGTCCGGAAGGAATCTGTTTTCTTTCGGGCAGTAGTACTGCTCAACGGATTTTTTGTATATATAGTTGTTTTCTTTTAAGCGGGAGAAAAAGTGCTGTGTCATCTGGAAATTTTCCTTGCTGCTCGTCCTATGAAATATATCCATGCTAAACCCAAGGGCCTCGAATTCCCTCTTATCCTTTTCATGGTAGTAATCAACAAGCTGCTTCGGTGTTTTTCCTTCTTTCTCTGCGTTGAAAACAATGGGTGTTCCGTGCTCATCTGTTGCGCATATGTAAAGGGTTTCGTTCTCCTTTAACCTATTGTACCTTGCGCATATGTCCGCCGGGAGATAGGTGCTTCTTATGTGGCCTAGATGCAACGGGCCGTTTGCATACGGAAGAGCAGCTGTAATAAGAACTTTGGTTTTTGCTTGCATAAGAAAAAAAGAAGGAAAATATTTTTAACTCATCCGCACGAGCCGGATGCTGTTCCTTCGTTCTGGGAAAGGGTTACGTTGCAGTTTTCTGGCTGGGTGATGAACGCGCTGCATATGGCTGTTTTGAAAGCCTCTGGGGTTCTGCTTCCGCTGTAGTCCTGTCCGTTTATCACTATGGAAGGAGAGCCAAACTTTTTAGCAGAGAATGTTTTTTCTTTCTGGTCTGCAAGTATTTCGTAAAGATGCTCGTTATAGTATGCCTCTATTTCAGATGTGTTGAGGCCTATTTCCTCAGCAGCAGTCTTCCAGCACTCCTCAATGTTCTGAAGGGAGCATTTCTGGTCAACCGCACTCACATAGTCAGCCCATTTCTCTGTACCATAGAGTTTGTACACTGCTATCTCCCTTATCCCTTGCTTAAGCTCGTTTATTCCATGCATGGAGCAGTATGTAATGTTTTTTTCATCAACCATGCAGTATTCTGTATTTTGCGCGCTGTACTGCGGGCTTATAGATTCATCATAAATTATGTAGATGGGCTCGAAGTTTATGCTCTCTGCCAGTTTGTGTATGACAGAGTTGAATGCCTGCTCTGCACCATTGCCATAAGGACAGAAGCTCATGATGTAAAGCTTAACATCCGGCTTTTCTGATTTTTGCATCTCTGCCGGTTGCTTTGGCTTTGATTCAAGCTCCTTTACCGCCGCATCTATTGAGCTTTTAAGGTCTGAAAGGGGCACAACGTTTGGGATAAGGTATTGATAACCGCTGGATGCATATACCTTCAAAGGCTGGGGAAGGTCTGGGGATGTGTACTCTATCAGGATCATCCCATCAACCTGTTTTGCTGAAGAGTAGGAAAGGGTTATGTGTTCTCCTGTTTGCAGGTAGTAGTAGTTTTCAAATACCCCTTTTATCTCGTTTATTTTTTCCATGTTCGGGGCAAAAACCTCTGTCTTGTTTTCCACCACTGGCTGCGTTGGCATTATCATCGGTCCTATCAACAAACCAACTATCAAAGCGATCAAGCCAACTGCTGCGAGTTTTATGTACTCCTCGTTGGCACCGCTTGAATGTTCTTTAGTCATTCATCTCACCCTCAATATAATCAGAAATTATGAAGGTAAGGGTTTAAATGGCTTTCTAAATGGTTAGAGGAGGGGAATGGTTTAACGTTGACACCTCGTTTTTAGTAGATTTTTTAAACGTTTGTGCATTAATCTCCAATATGGAATAAAGCTATGACAATAGATATACTTCAGACAATTTTGGGGGCTTTGTAGCCTCAATCCTGATGGAATCCTGATGAAAAGTCTTGTTTTTGGTCTTATCTTAATTGCTGTAAAAATCTTTCCCAGATTCTTTGACATGCGGATTCAAACAACTTATCCAAACAGATTGCTTGCGGTTGAGTTTGTTAATGGAACAATTGGAAGTTTTGTAATCGGCGTGGTGTTTGCGTATGTTATTTAATCGCGGAATTCAGGCAACTCCGCGGCAAACTTCGTTTGCCTTGCCTCGCTTCGCTTCGGCAACTTCGTAAAAGCCATATGTTAAGTCCAATCGAGGTGGGCGCTAAGTTTATCGCAAACTTTATAACCTAATAACTTTTAATATAAACTATGCCATTCACTCCATATCATTTTGGTCCTGCATTTGCTTTCGGACTATTGTTAAATAGGTTCATTAATCTAACAACTTTTATTGTAGCAAGCGTAATTTTAGACATAGAACCCTTTGTTGTCTTATTTTTTAACCTGGATTATCCTCTACACGGCTTTTTTCATTCTTTTTTAGGAGGATCAGTTATTGCTGTGATTCTTTCTTTGATGATAATTGCTCTAAGTAATAAAATCCAAAAATTAACAAGTTTTATTGGAATTAAACAAAACTTTTCGAAAAAAGCGATATGGATTGCTTCATTCTCTGGCATATACTTGCATATTTTGTTTGACGCACCATTATACACAGACATAAAACCCTTCTATCCTTTTGCCGCTAATCCCTTTTATGGTAGTTTAAGTAGCTCAACAATACACAATGCGTGTGCTATATTATTTTTCATTGGAATCTTAATATACCTTTTTATGTTGTTTAAGAAAAATTGAATATTCTTTGGCATACCTTCTGAAAAACCACTGCAAAAATATTTCGTCCATCTTTTTAACCTGTGCCCTTTCTAAGGCATTGTAATAACCAGCTCTTTTTTCATAAGGGATGTTTAGTAAAGGATAGCCATGTTTATGCAAAACAAAATTCATCATCAGTCTGCTTATCCTTCCATTACCCTCGGTAAATGGATGTATGGTTACAAATTTCAAATGCACCAAAGCTGCTAATTCTACAGGATGCAGCTTTTTCTTGTTTTTATCATACCACTTGAAAAATTCTCTCAGTAAAGGATAAACTTCAGATGGAAAAGGAGGGATAAATTTACTTCCCGATATAGTCACTTGATGTTCTCTTATTCTTCCAGCTATTTCAGGTTTGGTAGCTTCAAACAACTTTTTGTGCCAATACAAAACAATTTGCAAGGATAGGTCTTTCTTATAGCTAAGCATCTCGTGAAAAATTTTGTAATGTGCTTCTGCTTCTTTCACATCATGCAAAGGTTTGGCCTTGGGGCTAATACCATTTTCAAGAAGTTCAGAGGTTTCTCTTAAGGTTAATCTTGAACCCTCTATCCTTTGCGTATCATAAGTAAACCTAATTGAAAATATTTTCATTTCTTTTTCTCTTGCAATTTCCGGCATTCGCTTAAACTCTTTAGAAAAATTCTCCTTTATCTTATCCAACAAGGAATACCATTTCTCTCTATAAATTTCAGAAAGAAACTCTTTCTTTATTTCTTCGATATTTCTCGGCAGGGTTTTACCAATATATTTTTCTTTCTTCTCTACCTTTCTTCCCTTTCTTATGGCATGTTCTAAATAGTAATAAGCATGCTTCCCAAAAACCTTTTTTCTTACTACTACCATGATAATGTTTACCCCTACATATTTATAAATTTTTCTATTTTTGATAAAAAGTAGTGGTAAGTAAAAGGTACGATTCCTTTCTAACAGGTCTATAGAAAAGTTTAAATACATGATTATAATAATGATTATCATGATAATGTTTATTGATAGAAAGGAGGAACTGGATAAGCTGCTAGAAATCGCAAAATCAAAAAAGGCAGAACTTGTATTGGTCTATGGCAGACGAAGAGTTGGCAAGAGCAGACTTTTAGTAGAATTTGCTAAAAAGACTGATGCACTTTATTTACTAGCAGACATTTCTGAGAATATACTTGACATCCTAGCAAGGCAGGTAAATAAGGAATTCGTAAAATTCAGCACATGGGAAGATTTTTTTGAATTCATCTACAAAAGTAAGTATAAAATTATCATAATAGATGAATTTCAATATCTCTATTTAGTAAATAAAGCTTGGCCCTCTATGCTACAGCGATGGTGGGAAAGGATAAAGGAAACAGAAAAGAAAATAATTCTTTGCGGGTCAATAATCTCAACAGTATATAAAATCTCAATGGGTTATGGAGCTGCCCTTTATGGAAGAAAAACTTTTGAGATGCAGATTACACCTCTAAAATTTAAATTTCTCAAGGATTTTTTCCCAAATTATACTCTTGAACAGCTTGTGCAAGCTTATGCAATTCTTGGTGGCGTTCCAAGATACCTTGAAGAATTTGATCCAAAAGCAGGAATAGAGGAGAATGTTAAAAATAAAATTTTGAACAAAACCTCATTTCTCTACAATGAACCGCTCAATCTTTTATTTGAAGAATTTAGGTCTCCTGCACCATATGTTTCAATATTCCTTGCTATAACACAAGGTTATACAAAGTTTAGTGAAATAGCTGAAGTCAGCAAGATACAAACCCATAAGTTGCCTAAGTATCTCTTGATTCTAGAACGAGTTGGGCTTATTGAAAAAGAAATTCCAATTACCGAGAAGAAGATTAAAGCAAAAACGACAAGATACAAGATTAAAGATAATTTTTACAAGTTTTGGTTTAATTTCGTTTTCAAAAACAAATCATTAATAGAACAGGGCTTGGAAAAAGAGGTTTTTGATTCTATTGAAAAAGAGTTCAATGCATATGTTGGAAAGGCCTTTGAAGACGTGTGTAGAGAATTCATAATCGATTCGAAGATTTTTCGCTTAACAAAGATAGGTAGATGGTGGCACAAAGATAAAGAAATAGATATAGTCGCGCTAAATGACCAAACAAAAGAAGTTTTATTTGCAGAATGTAAATGGAAGGACAAAGTAGATGCAAGGAAAGTTTTGGATAATCTGAGGGAAAAGGCAAAGGATGTCAAACTGCTGAAAAATAAAGAGGTTTATGCCATATTTGCTAAAAGTTTTAAGGAAAAGTTTAAAGAGCCCGGTGTTTTGCTATTCGATTTGAACGATTTAAAGAAATCAGGCATAATTTAAAATTCAGCCGCCCGCTTACCTCCTCCTCATCGCATCCAAAACCCTTTCCTTTGCTATGCTCATAGCCGCATCCCTTGTGTATTTATGCTCCTTTCTCTTTTCTATAACCAATTTTGTATTCTTTACTATTTTCTGCTTAACAGTCTCAAACATCTGCTCAGGGGTCATGTGCTTTGTTTCGCAGTAAGAGCTTATCACTCCTCCGGCATTTGCGAGGATGTCCGGCAAAACAAAAATTCCTTTGTCCTCAAGCTTTTTTTCTATCTCAACAGGAATGGGAATGTTTGCGGCCTCTATGATATACCTTGCCTTTATTTTTCTCCAGTTTTCCTGGTTTATTACATTGGGCCTTGCGCCAGGAATGAGGATATCAACATCAAGCTCAAAGAGCTTCTCCTTTGGAAGAACCTCTCCTGGAGTATAAGAAGTTACTGTGCCGGAGCTCTGCTTCACTTCCATAAGTTTTTCATAGCTTAGCCCATCCTTGTTGAATATCGTTCCCTTTGAATCGCTCACAGCAACAACCTTTGCGCCGAACTCTGCAAGTGATTTCATGGTGAATGTGCCAACATTCCCAAACCCTTCTATCGCAACCCTCTTCCCTTCTATTCCATCCCCAATCTTCTCCATAACTGTTCTTGTTGCCCATGCAACCCCAAAGCCGGTTGAGCCGAGCTCATGGGGAAGGCCTCCCATACGGGAGGGTTTCCCGGTGCATGCATCCGGCCCAAGCTCCTCTGCAATTATACCCATCTCATTCTCGCCAACATACATATCCGGTCCTGCGATATAGAGGGAAGGAACAAACTCCTTTATTCTGCGCGCGAATGCGCGTATTATTTCAGGCTTGTTCACCCTGCTCGGGTCTGCTTTTATTCCGGCCTTTGCACCCCCGAAGGGAAGGTCTGCGAGGGCATTCTTCCAGGTCATGGCCCTTGCAAGCCCCATCACCTCAGCAGTGGAAAGGTCAGGAACCATCCGTACCCCACCTTTTCCAGGGCCAAGGGCAGTGTTGTCTATTACAAGCACTCCATGCATCCCTGTTTTCTGGTCATAAACCTCGAGTATTCTTTCTGGACCGAATTCATCTGTGTTGTACATACAACCACCCAAAAAATTATGCTCTCTTACTCCATAAGTTATTTAAAGGTTAGTGGCGCGTTCTAGTATATGGAAGATATGCACGAGTGCGTTCTTTACGAAAAGATGGGGAATAAGGCGGTGAGATGCAAGGCATGCGCGCACAGATGCACAATACAGGAGGGAAAAACAGGCATATGCGGAATAAGGGGGAACATTGATGGAAAACTCTATCTTTTTGTTTATGGAAGGCCGTCTGCTGTGAACATAGACCCAATAGAGAAAAAGCCTTTTTTCCATTTCCATCCGGGAACAAGGGCGTATTCCATAGGAACCTTTGGATGCAATTTTCGGTGCAAGTTCTGCCAGAACTGGGACCTCAGCCAGTTTCCAAAAGCAATAGCGTATGGGCAGGGTGCTGAGGCAGCAAGAAAGGCGGTGGAGGAGAGGAGCATCCCATTGCCGCCTGAAAAAGCGGTCAGCGAGGCGGTTGCGTATGGGTGCGAGGGGATGGCGTATACATATAACGAGCCAACCATATTCAGTGAATACGCAGTGGATACTGCAAAAATAGCAAAGAAAAAAGGGCTTTACAATGTTTATGTTTCGAACGGGTTTATTACAGAAGAATCCATAGAGTATGCCGATGGGTATATAGATGCGTATAATATAGATATAAAAGGGGGCGATAGGTTTTACAGGGAGCTATCGGGCGCAAGGCTTGAGCCTGTCCTGGAAGCTGTGAAGGAGCTGAAAAAAAGAAAAAAATGGGTGGAGATTACAACGCTGATAATTCCCGGTTGGAACGATAGCGAGGAGTTCTTGAGATGGGTTGCAAAATGGATCGCGGATGTGGATAAGGGAATGCCCTGGCATGTTACAAGGTTTTATCCGGCCTATCAGATGATGGATGTCCCGCCAACTGAAGAGAGAACATTGCTCAGGGCATGGGAAATAGGAAAGGAGGAGGGGCTGAGCTATGTTTATGTTGGGAACATAAGCGCAGGGGAGAAGGAAAATACCTATTGCCCTAAATGCAAATTCTTACTGATAGAGAGAAGATGGTTTGATGTCGTGAGGAATAATATAAAGAACGGAAAATGCCCGGAATGCGGAAGAAGGGTGGAAGGGGTATGGGACTGAGCGATGAGGAGAAGAACATTCTTCTGGAGATTGCGAGAAAGGGGGTAAGGGATGCTGTCAGGGGAGTGGAGGAGCCACCAAAGGATAGGAGGATATTTTTGCATGATGAGCTGATGAAAAGAAAGGGTGTTTTTGTGACCCTTGAGAGAAAGGGCGAGCTGCAGGGATGCATAGGGGAGATATGGCCGAAAAACCCATTATGGCTTGGTGTTTATCTTCATGCAATAGATGCGGCAATACATGACCCAAGGTTTGCTCCAGTTGAGGAAAAGGACCTTCCGTACATAGATATTGAGATAACGGTTCTCAGCGTTCCGGAGGAGATGCACTACTCTGATTGGAGGGAGGTTCTGGAGAAGCTTGTTCCGCACAAGCACGGAGTTATTCTGAAAAGAGGGTATAATCTGGCCACATACCTCCCCCAAGTGTGGGAGCACTTCCAGGATAAGGAGGAGTTTTTGCAGAACCTTGCGATAAAGGCGGGCATGCTTCCGGAAGAATGGAAGAAATCCCAGATATTCATATACTATGCTGAGGAAATTATAAAAGGGAAGTTCAAGGAATAGCTTTTTAAATAGTTCGTTTTTATATATATCTGAATTTGTATATATCCAGAAGTGTTAATATGGGAATAAGCGAGGAGATTAGAGAAGAGATAAGGCGGATAGAGAGGATGCGCACAGAGCAGCTGGGAAAATTCATGATAAAGAAGTTTCTGGCCGTTTTCATACTCTGGCTGCTCAAAAAGAGGAAGATGCACGGGTATGAGATAATAAAAACGCTTCAAAATGATGGGATGCATCGCGCAACCCCTTCAAACGTTTACCCGATACTGAACAACATGGAAAAAAGAGGGTACCTTGAGGTGGAGGAAAGGATGGAGGGAAAAAGAAGGAAAAAATACTACAGAACCTCTGCAAAGGGAAGGGCTGTCCTCATGGCCTGCAAGAAATGGTTTGCGCGCGGATTGAAAAAAGAGTTTTTCAAGGAGATGGTAGGATGAGGGGGGAGGAGCCGGTCATAGAGCTTGAGAACGTTTCAAAAATCTACCAGATGGGCCATGCAAAGGTAGTTGCACTGAAAAACGTAAACCTCAGGATAAACAAAGGCGAGTATATTGCTGTTCTTGGACCGAGCGGAAGCGGAAAGAGCACCCTTCTGCACATGATGGGGATACTGGATGTACCGACATCGGGGAAGATATACATAGAGGGGAGGGAGGTTTCACAGCTAAGCGAGGATGAAAGGGCGAGGATAAGGGGAAAAAAGATAGGGTTTGTTTTCCAGCTTTTCAACCTCATCCCGAGCCTTACCGCGTTGGAAAACGCAGCACTACCCATGATGGTGTACGGAGTAGAAAAGGAGGAGAGGGAGAGAAGGGCAAGGGAGCTTCTGGAAAAACTCGGGCTGGGGGAAAGGCTGAACCACAAGCCATCTGAGCTGAGCGGAGGGCAGAGGCAGAGGGTTGCAATCGCAAGGGCTCTGGCAAACAACCCGGAGGTTATCCTTGCTGATGAGCCAACCGGAAACCTCGAATCAAAGAGCGGGCATGAGGTTGTGGAGATATTCACAAAATTGAATAAGGAGGGAAAAACAGTTGTCGTTGTAACGCATGATGAGGATATTGCAAAGCATGCTAGAAGAATAATAAGAATAAAGGATGGAGAGGTGAAAGAATGAAAAGATTGTTTGTGTTGCTTTTGGTAGTGGGAATGGCGCTTGGGCTGAGCATAAGCTCTGTTTCAACAGACAAAAAAAGCTATGCTCCCGGCGAGAGCGGGTATATCACCATAGTATTGGCAAACGCGAATACCGCAAGCGTTGATGATATCACCATTCAGCTCAGCGCAGGGGGGAATGTTGCACTTGGAACAACCATTCTGGATGTTGGGGATCTGGGACCGGCAAGCTCAACAACAATAAACATTCCGATAACAGTTTCAAAAACAGCGCCGAGCGGAATGTATTTCGTAACTATTCAGGCAACAGGGACCATAAAGAGCGTGACGCCGGTTGAACTAAAAAAGACAGAAAGCGTTGCTGCAGTAAAGGTTGCAAGGTCGCCTGTTTTGAGTATCAGCATGGACAAAACCGAGCTTGGAAAGGAAACAGCGGTTGTCCTGACCATATGCAACGAGGGAGGAGATGCAAATGACATGGTTGCGACTCTCAGCGGGGATATAGGTTTTACAGGGGCTGATAGCATTTTCATCGGAGATGTTGGCCGGGAATGTAAAAAAGTGAACGCAAACCTTGATGCAAAAAGATCTGAGGATGGAAGAAATGCACTCATGCTAACACTTTCATACAAGGATGAACTTGGAGAGGATAGGACTGAAAAAAAAGAGATTGGTGTTGTGGTGAACAAGAGGGAAGGGGATTTCTCAATAGAGCAAACCAGCATGGTGCAGACAAAAACGGAAACCGTGCTCAGGCTGAGGATAACGAACGCAGGGAATGACGCAAGAAATGTGAAAATAAGCTTCACTGATGATTCAATCAGGCTCGTGGGCAAAAACAAAATAGACGCCGGAAATATTGCAAGGGGGGAAAGCAAAGAAATTGAAGCGGATGTTTACGTGAATGCAAAGCCGGGGATAACAAGCGCGGGTGTAAGGATAGAGTGGGAGGAGAACGGAGAGAAAAAAGAGGATGAGATAAAAATGCCCATAAAAGTAAAGAGCGATGCAGATGTTGGCATATACGTTGAGGCAAAGCCGGCTCCTTTGAGGGCAAACGGCGAGCACACGCTCTCCATTACGGTTGCAAACCTCGGGAGCTATGCAATCGGCTCTGTAAGCATAAGCGTTCAGAGCAATGCGTTTGAGCTGCAGGAGGCGCAGGCTGAGAAATACATAGGCGGTTTGGAATACGATGATTTCAGCAGCGAGCAGTTCAAGGTTAGAGTAAAAAATGTTGAGCCTGGAATCTATCCGATTAACATTACGGTGGTTTACAGGGATTACTCCGGGGAGTGGGTAACGAAGAAGGTCGAGGAAAAGCTGCTGATAGAAGGCGCGGTGCAGGAAGGAGGAAACAACACAGCATTGCTGGTTATCCTTGGGCTGGTTGTTATCGCGGGGGCGTACTATTTCCTAAAAATTAGGAAAAAGAGCAGGGCTTAGCATGAAAATAGAGGAGATGTTCAGTTATGCAGTTAAAAGCCTCAGATACGCCCAGCTTAGAAGCTGGCTCACCATAATAGGCATAGTAATAGCGATAGCGAGCATAGTGCTTTTGCTTGGAATTGCGCAGGGATTAAAGCAGGGGGTCAATGAGCAGTTGAAAGCTTTCGGATCGGACACTATCGCGGTCACATCTTTTAATGTGCAGAGCCCGGCTTTTGCTTTTTACGTCCCGACGAAGGGGAAGCTATGGGAAAAAGACTATGAAAAACTGAAAAAAATTGCCGGAATAGAGCTCATATCCAAGGTGATAGGAAACAGGGCGAGCGTAACCTATAAGGACGAGACAGTGACGGCAACAGTAGGAGGGGTTGAGCCATCTGTTTTTGAGCAGATATCAACAAGCATGAAAATCAAGGAAGGGCGTTTTTTGAGAGATGGAGACAGGCATGCAGCGGTTTTAGGCGGAAGCATAGCCGAGGATACTTTCAGCGAGGATGTTAAGGTTGGGCAGGATATAAAAATAGGCGAAGAAAAATTCCGGGTGGTAGGGATACTTGAAAAAACCGGAAGCAGCATGAGCCAGCTGGACAACTATATCTTCGTAACATTTGATGATGGAAAGGAGTTGTTCAGGAACATAATGGCCGAGAATGAGATAACTATAATAAGGATGAAGGTAAGCCCGGGGTATGATGTTGAGGAGGTTGGAGAAACTGTAAAGGAAGTCATGCGGGCAAGCCACAGGGTTGGGGAAGGAGAGGAGGATTTTTCTGTCATCACCCCAAAGTACATAAACGAGCAGGTTGATTCTATAATCGGAACCCTCAGTTTGCTTGTGGGGGCCGTGGCCGGGATAGGGTTGATAGTTGGCGGGATTGGGATAAGCAACACTATGTTTACTTCTGTTCTCGAAAAAACGCGAGAGATAGGAACGCTGAAAGCAATCGGAATGAAGAAAGGTGAAATAGTCATGTTGTTTTTGATAGAAGCGGGAATCATAGGGCTGGTCGGCGGGGTGATAGGAATAATAATTGCGTTTATCTCTTCAATCCTGATTTCTTTCATCACACCGGTGGTGATTCTTCCGGAGGTTATCGTTGGCGCAGCGGTATTTGCATTTGTAGTTGGGCTGGTCGCAGGAGCAATCCCTGCAAAAAACGCAGCCGAAATTCCGGCAGCGGAATCGCTGAGGTATGAGTAGCATGAAGGGAGAAGATGTTCTGGAATACGCGATAAAAAACCTTACCCACAGAAGCCTGAGAAGCTGGCTTACGCTTATTGGAATCGTGATAGGGATAGCGACAATTGTAGTGCTCATGGGGGTTGCGCAAGGAGTTAAATCCTCCATAGAAGAGCAGATGGAGGTTTTTGGAAATGATAAGCTTGCCGTTGTCCCGATTACAGCAGAGAGCATGACGCGTGGGGCATTCACAGGTAGAGGGCCGACCTCAGGAAAGCTTACGGAAGAGGATGCAAAAGACATTGAAAGCCTGCCTGAGGTTGAGAGCGTTGCAAGAATAATTATAGGGAGAACAACGATAGAATTCCGGGGTGTAGAGCTCTACTCCCCTGTTTTTGCCGGGGATACTGCTATTTTTGGCATGTGGGAGGATTATTTTAAGGTTGAGGAGGGAAGGTATCCGGAAGAAGGAGAGAGTGGGGTTGTCTTTCTTGGAAATGACATCGCAAACAAATACTTTGGAAAAAACAAAATACAGGTAGGAAACTACATGACAATAAACGGAAAAAAGTTCAGGGTGGTTGGAATAGCGGAGAGAATAGGGACAGCGCTGAGCGAGCAGGACGATGCAACTATTTTCATACCTTACGAGGATGGGAAGGAGATGTTTAAGGATGTGCTTGCAAAAGGCGAGGTATTCACCATAATGGTTGATCTAAAAGAAGGAGCAGATGCGAACGAGGTGAAGGAAAAAATAGAAGAAATGTTAGCGAACAACCATCATGTGAGCTTGGATGAAAAGGATTTCACTGTGGTTACGCAGGAGTTTGTGATGGAGGTTGTCGGAAAAGTTATGGATATGCTCACGGGTTTTCTTTTTGCGATTGCCCTTGTTTCCTCTGTGATTGGTGGGATTGGAATAGCAAACACAATGTACATGGCTGTTGCGGAAAAGAGGAGGGAGATCGGGGTGCTGAAGAGCATAGGGGCAACGAAAAAACAGATAATAGTTTTGTTCATTACAGAGGCTGCAATCATAGGAATCCTTGGGGGAATTTTGGGGCTCGCGTTTGGGTGGATCGGCGCGGAAATTCTGAAGGGTTTTGGTGTTCCGTATGTAATAACCCCAGAATTGTTTGTTTTCGCCCTTTTTTACGGAGCATTAGTCGGGATTGTAGCAGGATATCACCCTGCAAAAAGCGCTGCTGAGATTCCTGCAATTGAAGCGATGAAGTACTAACCCTCCACTCCTTTCAGCACCCACATGAAAGCCAAACCAAGGAATAAGGCGAGTATTCCTTCAATCTTCTGCCATTTTTCAGACTTGTGTATTTCCGGGATGAGGTCTGCTGATGCGATGTACATGAAGCCCCCTGCAACAAACGGAAGGAATATCGGAGCGTACTGTTCTATAGAAGAAAAGAAAACATACCCAAGAACCCCTCCAAGCAAGGATGTGGACTGGGCGAGCATTGGATAGATTATAGATTTTGTTTTATCCTGACCGGCATGAATCATCGCGCCAAAAATTCCAAGCTCCTGAGGGACCTCATGCAAAAGCACTGCGATGGATGTGGCTACTCCTAGCGGAATAGAAATGATGAATGTTGTTGCAACAACAATGCCGTCAAATATGTTGTGCAGCCCATCGCCGATGAGTATGAGATAGGTATAGGGATGGATTTTGCATTCAACACATCTGTGAAAATGAAGGTAGTTTTCAAATATGAAAAAAACCAAAAACCCAAAAAGCGTTGAGAGGAGAATCTCATCTAGGGGTGCATGCCCTTCTTCCAAAGAATGGAGAAGAAGGTGGAAAAAGGCACCGCCAAGAAGGGTGCCAGCTGAAAATGACATTAAAATGAATGCTATTCTACTGAGGTTTTTCTTAACAAAGAGAAAAGATAATACCCCTACTCCGCCTATGAGCGTGTTTAAAAAAAGAACGGTAAAAATAAAAAGAAAAACATCAGAGGCCATAAACCATTCCTATTTTATGGAACGAAGACCGCTGCACAAATAACCGTTGTCCACAGGCCATCCTTGTTTCCCCTCGCAGATTGGACAATGTGCGATGTTTTGAAAATATGCCCGCTTGCCTTGTATTCCATCTCCCTTTCATTCCAATCTTTATTCGGGTCAAATTCTATTCCAAGCGTTGTTGCAAGCATCGTCGCAGCAAGGTCCTCAGCATACTCACCGCTTTTCTCATCTGTTTCTCCGAACGCATGGTGCTCGGAGAGGTAGCCGTGAACCTCTGGGTTTGTTGGGATTGCAACGCCTATGGCAGCAGAAATCATCCTGTTGGGCTCGTTTGTCTCATTTCGTGCCATTACCACATGTACAATCTGGCCTGCTTTCATCTCTTTTAGCCCTTCCTGCTCTGAAACAATCTTACATCCCGGAGGAAGGATGCTAGAAACGTACACAAGGTTGAACTGAGCAATTCCGGCCATTCTCAAAGCAGCCTCAAACGAGGCAAGCCTGTCCTTGTGTACCCCCACCCCCTTAGTAAAGAAAACTTTTGTAGGAACCATGTGCTTGCTTTTTTTAGGAAAATGTTTAAAAACAAAACGATTGCGAAAAAATTCAGGCGGAAAAATTCATTAAATTATTGAAAAATTATCCCCGCCAGAATGGTAAAGTCCCTTGCTTCCTTCTTTTCTTTTCACAACATTCACCGCTTTTCCAACGAAAATTATGTGGTCGCCGGTTTCAATCTCCTTTAAAAGTTCGCACTCAATGCTCGCAGGGCTCTCTTTTATCAATGGGACAATTTTTCCTTTTTCTTTTGTGAGCTTTGCTTCCTTGAACTTATCAACCTCAGCGCCGGTTTTCCTCCCGCAAATCAAAACCGCCTCTTTCATTTCAGGAGAGGCCAGGTTTATTCCAAATGCCTTTCCTTTTTTTATCAAGTTGTAGGAGAATCTCTTTTTTGAAACAGAAACTCCGAACATTGGAGGGTCAAAGGAAAGTGGATACACCCAACTGGCAGCCATTATGTTGTCCTTTCCACCGTAAGAAGATGTGATGAGGCAGACGCGCATAGGGTAGAGAAGGTAGTAGAGTTTTTCCATGCATTAGAATGAAAAGAAAAAATTATAAACCAAATGCAAGCCTCTCCAAATTTTCCTTCACTCCATCAGCAACAAAGCACATCTTTGCAACAACCTCAATGTTGTTTTGCTTGCAGAATTCAATTGCTTTTTCGGATTCGCTTCCGGGCTGCATCCAAACTTTTTTTATTCCAAGCTCTTTCGCTTCCTCAACAATTTTCTCAGTAATTTTTGGGGGAACAACGGTTATTACAACATCGGGTTTTTTTGGAAGGGAGGAAAGTGTGGGATAGCATTTTTTTCCATCTATTTCTCTTGCGTTCGGGTTTACCGGATAAACCTCGTAGTCAGCGTTCAGAACTGCTTTGTATATTTTATACCCGTATTTGTTTTTTTCCCTGCTCGCGCCAACAACCGCAAGTATATTCTTCCTATCCAAAAAATCTTCGAGCATACACAAATCCAATACAAAACCTTTTTAATTTTATTATATCATTAGTTTAATGCGGGTGAGAGTATGGGAAAAAAAGCAAGAGAAATTATAGGAAAGGATGCGGAGGGAATAATCTCTGAACTGAACAGGGCTTTGGCTGATGAGTGGCTCGCGTACCTGCAGTATCTAAACTCTGCAAAAATAATAAGGGGAAGGATGGCGAGTGTTGTGGCAAAGGAACTGGAGTCTATTGCAAAGGATGAGCTTGAGCACGCAACCGAGCTCACAGAAAGAATAATCCAGCTTGGGGGGAAACCCATAGTAGACCCCAAGGAATACTACACGAAAACAAACTGCGGGTATGAGGTGCCGAACGAGGATGTGAAAAAAGCGCTGAACGCCGGGGTAAAGGGGGAAAGATGCGCAATAGATGTTTACAAGAAAATAGCTGAAATGGTGAAGGGGAAGGATGAGATTACCTACCAGTTGATGATCCACATAATGAATGAAGAGATCGAGCATGAGCAGAGGTTTGAGAATCTACTTGAAGAGCTCTGAGTGATGCCATGACTGAAAGGTTTCAGGTATACAAATGCAGTGTTTGCGGAAACATTGTTGAAGTGGTGCATGCTGGAGCAGGTACCCTTGTTTGCTGCGGAAAGCCCATGGAGCTTTTGAAAGAAAAAACCCAGGATGCTGGAAATGAGAAGCATGTGCCGGTGGTTGAGAAGACCAAAAAAGGAATAAGGGTGAAGGTTGGCTCTGTTCCCCACCCCATGGAAGAAAAGCATTACATTGAATGGATAGAGGTAATAACAAAAGACGGAAAAAACTATTTTGCATTCCTGAAACCCGGGATGAAGCCAGAGGCTGAGTTTGGGGTTAAGGCAGAGGATATCCTCATGGTTAGAGAGTACTGCAACATCCATGGGCTCTGGAAAGCATAGGAAGATGGGATGGAAAAACTTTTGCAAGAAATAAAAAAATTAAAGAAGGGCAGCATAGGAAGGATAGTGGCAAAAAGGGTAGGGGAGTTCAAACGGATGGGTAAAAAACCCGGAAAAGAAATTTTCAAGGAGCTTTGTTTTTGCCTCCTCACCGCGAATTATTCCGCAAAAGGAGGGATCAGGATACAAAAAGAGATTGGGGATGGGTTTTTGAGGTTAGGGGAGAAAGCGCTCGCAAAAAAATTGAAAGCCCTTGGCCATCGTTTTCCGAACACGAGGGCAAAATTCATCGCTGAGGCAAGAAAAAACGCAGGCAAGATGAAGAAGGTTGTTTTTTCTTTTGGGAATGGAAAGGAAGCGAGGGAGTGGCTCGTGAAGAACGTTAAAGGGCTTGGGTATAAAGAGGCCAGCCACTTTCTAAGGAATGTTGGGTTTATGGATGTGGCGGTAGTGGATTTCCATATTGTTGATCTGCTTGCAAAAAATAAAATAATAAAAAAACCGAAAACAATGACAAAGAAAAAATATTTGGAGATTGAAAAGGTTTTGGAAAAACTTGCGAAAAAATCTGGCCTGGAGCCTGGCGAGCTTGATTTGTATTTATGGTACATGGAAACCGGGGAGGTTTTGAAGTAGAGCTACCATTGATTTCCAAGAATCAGGAGAGGCACGATCTTCAACAGGATAATCAAAAAGAGCCAGTGTTGATATAACTGAATAGTATGCATCTCTTTTGTTGATTACGAATGATAGGAGACTGGTATTCTCTCTAATCCTTCTGGTATTATATTCATCTTTCATGTAGGATATAACAAAGTTGAATATGTCATTAGCAAGCTGAACCTCCTCACGAGATGGGGTTTTCTGTGAGTTTGCTATTTTGGTCGCAAGACCAAGAAGAAGCACAACAGCAACTCTTCTTACAACAGGGCTTTCATCTAAAATGGCTATAAGAGAAAGTTTCTTTGCCTGATCTACCATAATATCCTTTTCTAGTTTTCGCAGGGACTCCAGTTCTGATTCAAAAACGCCATTTAATTTACCCAAGCCGTTGCCGTTGCCATTACCGTTCCCATAAGCTTTTTGTATTTCTTCGATCAAGCCGTACGCAAATTGAAAAGTTCCGCGGAGTTCTTGCTGGGTAAACTTAGATAGACCATTCGAAGCATAAGCCTTTACTTCCTCGTACTTTATCCTTCTATTCTGCATGCAGTTCTCCATGAATTATATTTGTGTTAAAAAAGGTTTAAAAATGTTTGTATGAAACTAACGCTAGGACGAGTGCAAGTATCATGTATGTTGAGCCGCAACAACCAGAGTCAAATATGTTTTTAACTCTTACGAAGCTTTAATTAAAACCCAGGGCCCATAGTCGAGAGGTTAAGACGCCGCTCTCACACAGCGGAGAACCCAGGTTCGAAGAGCCTTTTTGCTGGCGGAAAAGGCCCGAAAATCCTGGTGGGCCCAAACAAAAAGAAAAAACTAAAGGTTTACTTTCAGCTTAAGCTCTTTTTTAAGCTCCCTGTACCTGTTTCGGATGGTTACTTCTGTAACGCCAGCTACATCAGCGACCTCTTTCTGCGTTCTCCTTTCACCCTTCAAAGCCGAAGCGATGTAAAGGGCTGCGGCCGCAACACCAGTAGGCCCTCTCCCTGAAATAAGCCCTTTCCTGAGAGCCTTTTTTATCAAGGCTATTGCCTCCTGTTGCACCTCTGTGCTGAGTTTCAAGGCAACAGCAAATTTTGGAACATACTGGCTCGGGTCTGTGAGCGGAACCTTTATCTGCAACTGGCTCTTCAAAAACCTGTACGCCCGGCCGATCTCCTTCTTCTCCACTCCGCTCGCCCTGCTTATCTCATCAAGGGTTCGCGGAATTCCCATAACCCGACATATTGCATATATAACAGCAGCAACAACGCTTTCAATTAACCTTCCCCTAATGAGCTCCTCTTTAACCGCCCTTCTGTAAAGAAGGGCAGCGCTTTCCTTAACATTATCCGGAAGGCCTAAGTAAGAGGCAACCCTGTCCAACTCTGTGAGAGCAATAGCAAGGTTCCTTTCCATGCTCGTTGCTATGCTTATTCTCTTGTGCCATTTCCTCATCCTTCTCAACTGCGCCTGTTTTTTCGGGCTTATCTTTGAACCCCGGATGTCCCGGTTGTACTGGTCTATTTCAGTGACAAGGCCTTTGTTCGGCCTCATGAGCGTTGTTGGCGCTCCTCCCCTTGCCCTTTTCTTCCTCTGCTCCGAGTCAAAAGCCCTCCATTCAGGGCCCATGTCGTGAATGCTCTCCTCTATGATAAGCCCGCAGTTTGTGCATATCAGCTCCCCTTTCTCGTAATCCCTTATCAGCTTCGTGCTCCCGCATTCGGGACAAACCACAATCTCCTCCTTTTCCTTACCCTTTTTCTTCATCGGCTCACCTTAAAGAAAAATTTTTAAATGTTTTGGTGATGGAAAGGATTTTAAGTTGAGAAACATTTATAAATATTTCGATTGCTTTTAAAATCCTCGGTTTGGGGGATAGCTGATGAAAAGGAATGACCTGAGCGGATGGAAGTATGTAATAGTGGGTTTTTTGGGCCTTGGCTTTGTGCTCCTCCTTCTGCTCATCGTTGTTTTCACCCACCTCAGCGGGAAGGGGATTTTCGGGAAGTGTGTAGGGGTGGTGACCATAGATGGCGAGATAACCGTTGAGGGGGAGGAGGCAGGCGTGTTTTCTCTTGGGAAACCCGGCTCAGAAGAAATTGCGAAAACTATAGAGAAGCTTAACAAAAGGGATGACATAGGCGCGGTTGTTATTGTTGTGAACAGCCCGGGCGGGAGTGTTGTTGGTACAAGAGAGATATATTCAGCCGTAAAGGAGCTAAAAAAGCCAAAGGTTGCGTATCTGAGGGAGGTTGCCGCGAGCGGTGGGTATTACGTTGCCTCCGGAGCTGATTACATAATATCCGACCCAGACACGCTGACCGGGAGCATAGGTGTTGTTGCAACCGTGGCCGAATTTTCTGAGCTTTTCGATATGCTCGGTATAAATTTTACCACTATAAAAAGCGGCGAGCATAAGGACATAGGAAGCATTGAAAGGCCGCTCACCGAAGAGGAGAAAAGGATACTGCAGGGCATAATAAACGAGACATTTGAGGAATTCAAGGGCGTTGTTATTGAAAACAGGGGGAAGAAGCTGGATAAAGAGAGGATGGATGAGATATTTGATGGAAGGGTGATGAGCGGGCGGCAGGCGTATTCCTACGGATTGGTGGATGAGTTGGGAAGCAAGGAGGATGCGCTGAAGAAGGCAGCGGAGATGGGCGGGGTCGAGTATGAGGAGGAGGTGCCTGTTTGCGAAATCTCCTTTCCGAGCAAATACGGTGGAGGGCTTTTCGGAGAAGGTTTTTTGAATGGAATAAATGAGATTGCAAACAAAAAAATCGTAGTGGAATTTAAATAAAAATAGCGAAGATTATTAAATGTTTTTTTGCAAAATTTTAATGATGAAAAAGGCTTTTGTTTATTCCCTTGATGCGTTCGTTGCCCTTACAATAGCAACCCTTGCGATAAACCTTCTCATATATTTTTACTCCATCCCAACCGCCTACTATCCGGTTTTGTATCAGTGCAAGGCGCTGGCAACGGATACGCTGAGAACGCTCATAACAACAAATACCGCCTTGGGAAACAGCTACCTTGATGCAATAGTAAATGGGGATGGAGGCACTGAAATAATAGATTCGCTGATCCCTGCGCAGTATGGGTATGAGCTGGAAGTGGATGGGAAGGTGATTGCGAGAAGAGGGGAGTACAGGAAAGTGAAGGCGAGCTCTGTGGCTGTTGTTGTGGGCGCTGAGGAGCCGAGGGATGCTGGCGAGAATTGGTATAAATACAAAACATGCAAAGGGACTATGGTGCCATGCGAACCCCTTCCATCAACCTACAACCCCGGAAAGGTTTATACCTCAACGGTTAAACTTACGGTGTTCATATGAAAAGAGGGTTCTTTTTTGTGCTTTCGGTCTTCATTCTTCTTGTGTACGTGGCCATGTCCCTCCAGGCGTATACGAGAGCGATAGATGAAAGCGGGAAGGGGTATGAGGAAACGATAAAAATAGCGACCTATGATATTGTGCTCGCCGAGCTGAGCAACGAAACTATGAACGAAATCGTTGATATCTACTCTTATTATGCAATATACAAGCTGATAAACCACACGGCAGAAGAGCCCATAAAAGCCGGCGAGAAGGATGAGCTGGAGCATTTCAAAGGAGCGTTCAGGGAGCTTGTGCAAACCGGAGAATCTAAGAGGGAGCATTTCGCGGGAGGCCCTCTTGTTTATAACGAAGAGGAGAAGGCAGACTATACATTCAATGGGTTGAGCGCAAAGCTAAAGGAGAGCCTTGAAAAAAGCGGAATGGAGCTTGAAACTTTTAATGTTTCAGAAGTGAGCATCTACCAAACGGAGTACAACAAAATAAATGTGGATGCTGTGGTTTTGCTAAATGTTTCTGGAAAGGGGGCGAGGCTGGATAAGGTTTACAGGATAAACAGAACGCTTGAGATAGAGGGGATGGACGACCCGATGGTTTTGAGATGGTTGAGAAAGCACAACTTTGAAAACGCGAGCAAGCAGATATGGTTTGCGCCCTATGGCCCGCAGCGGCCGAATATATTAGCATATGCCACACATGGGCAGGGATGGTTCTACGGCCCGCTCGTGAGCGCAAGGGAAGCAAACAAAATAGAAAAGGTAAGCGAAACAGAAAGATGGAAGTACATAGTTGTTGGGGATTACAGCGATTTTGAATCCCTTGAGGAGCAGGGAATACTTGATGAGTTTGGAGCGTATATTCTGACAAACAGCGTTGATACAATCAGCAGCGATTGCCCGAACAAAAAAAATGAGATGAATGTTTTCAATGCTGTTCTTTACGATCGTAAGGAAGGATGTAAAGCAAAAATAAACTCTAAGTATATAACAACAGAAAAACCCTTTGCAGTTGCGCCGGATTTCAGCATAGGAATGGCGTCTGAGGATGGAGAGGGAAAGCCTGCTGTTCTTTTTGTGAACGAGCACACGCCCGAAGAGGTGAAGGAAAGCGAAGGGGAGAAGAAACTCAACGAGCATAATAGAGGCATTGTGTATGATATTGAGATGCTCAGGGATGAGGTGATATGCGGGTATTATTTCTGGGCACCAGGCGAAGCACCATCCTTTTTGCAAAGATTCCTGGAGGCTTCTGAGAACAGAACGAGCGAGTACGGAATAGAGGGGTTTGTTGTTGGAGAGGTTTACGGAGGAGACCTCTACCAGAAAGGAAGGAACTGGAGCAGGATAGATTGGGAGTTCGTGAATGGGACTGAGGGAATAAAGGTAAGGGGAATGCCGGGGTGCAAGAGCTTTGAGATGTGCTCCAGACAAACACCTGTTGGAAACTTTGCGCTGAGCGAAGAAAACCTAGGGGATTATTACATGGATTGGATTGCGTGCAACGATGGAAGGGCAGCATGCGAAAAAGAAGGAAGATTGGGGGCAGGAGGGGGAGGATGAGAGGGCAGGCGTCTGTTGAACTCTTAATAACCGTTGGTATTTTTCTTGTACTCACAATACCTGTGGTTTTCTTGATGCTCAGCTATTCTTCTGTAAAACTGGAGAACATGGAGGAGATGCAGGCGAGGGCTGTTGCAAGGAAGCTTGGGGAAAGTCTAAATGAGGTTTATGCAACCTGCCCTGCCAAGAAAACGCTCGTAATAAAAATCCCAAACAACATTGAATACATCAGCATAGACAATAAAGAAGCGGTTGTGAAAATAAGGAATGATGAATATTCCTACCCTTTGCTTCTAGCGGGCACAAACACAACCGTAACCCTTCTTAACTACGGGAGTGGGTTCAGAACTACACGAAGGGGGGTAGTACCCATTGAGATAAAATGCGAGAGAAAGCTTATTGGCCAGTACGGGTATGTTTTGCTGATGGGGGTGAGGGAGGTTGGGTAGAAAAAAAGGCCAGATAGCGATGGAGTTCTTCGCCTACTCTGCGATTTTCCTATTGGCGCTCATGGCGATTTCAATCGGGATAAGCCTGGTCGAGAGGATAGAGCTTGAGGGAAGGAATGCCGCTGTTGCAAGGGAGAAGGTGATGAGGGTTGCGAATGTTATTGCGTTGGTAGGGAGCGGGGAGGAAGGGTTTAGTTATAGGATGAACTTAGGAAGCGATATAAACGGAATCCCGTACAGAGTTGAGATAAAAGAGGGGGTGGTGCATCTTACCGTTCTTGATGGAAGGAATACCACTTACCCCTACCCAACATACATCGGAAATATAGAAAAAAGCGGGTGCATATCCGCCCAGAGCGGATGGTATATCATAGATGTGAATAAGGACCTTTTAATATCGAATAACGGTAAGGGGGTTGTGCTATGGCAAGAATGCTAAAGGCCCAGTATTTCAGCTTTGATGCGATGGTTGCAACGATAATATTTCTGATGACAATACTTGCGTTTTTCAGCTACTGGAACGCCCTAAAATCCAGCCTTGCAGAGGAGCAGGGGTTCATGGAAAAGGAGGCGATAAGGATAAGTAATGCCATATTCACCCCAGACATTTCCCGAGGAGGGATAGGGATGTCATGGAGCGATAAAAGGATAAAGCCGGATAAGCTGGTCTTCGCTGCCTCAAAGCTTAGGGAGGTTTACAACACCCCGTATGATGTTTACATAGAGATAAGAGTTGGGTATGCGGGCGCACAGAGATGGGAAGCCGGAATAAACCCTTTAATGAAAAAAACTGAAAGGATTGTAAAGATTACAAGGGTCGGAACCGGAATCTTGAGAAGCGGGGAAGAAGTGCCGGTAATTATTGATGTTTATCTTTACAGATAGCCCTATACGGCGAATAATGTTGTGTTTGTCGCGCGCATGACCTTCGCAGGAACGATCCCCCCAAGAGGAATTTTTCTTTTTATAAAAACCTGCTTGTAGTTCCTTGTCCTTCCCTTTACCCCATCGCCGAAATTTTCTGTGATCAGAACATCCATGATTTTACCGACGAATTTTTGGTTTTTTTCCCACAGAAGATTCCTTACAAGCCTGGAGAGATAAACGCTCCTTTTCTTTATCACTTCGGTTGGCAGCTGCTTGAGCCCAGCGGCCTCTGTTTTTTCGCGCGGGGTGAATTTTGAAATGTTCACAACATCCGGCTGAATTTTTTTGAGAAGTGCGATTGTTTTCTGGAAATCCTCCTCTCCCTCTGTTGGATAGCCTACAATGATATCCGTTGCAACAGAAATCTCCGGGATCTCTTTTCTGAAAGCCTCCACAACATCGACAAAATCCTTTACAGTATGACCACGCCTCATATCCCTGCAAACCTTTTCGCTTCCGGTCTGCACCGGCACATGCAAAAACTTGAACAGCTTCTCGCTTTTGTAAACCTCTATCAGCTCCGGAAGCATCCTCTTAACATGGTGTGGGTTGAGCATACCGACGCGTATGAAGAAATCGCCATCTATCCCAATTATTTTTTTCAGGAGTTTTGCCAAACTTGTGCCCTTTTCTAGCCCGTATGCGCCGGCATCCATGCCCGTAATCTGAATTTCCTTCGCGCCGTTTTTTACTCCTTTTCTTATCTGCTCCGCTATCCACTCCTCATCAAAGCTTATGAGTTTTGGCCGGGCGAGTTTTGTTTGGCAGAAGGAGCAGTTTCCCACGCACCCCTCCTGCACAGCTACTCTCTGAATCGGTGCGGTGTAAACCCTGGGGGAAAAATTTTTATCGAGAGCGAAGAGGGAGTAATCGGTCCATTTTTTTGTATGTGCATCCCTCACTGCATCCGCAACAAGCGGAAGGGAGGAAGGCGGGAGGATGACTGTTTTTCTGTTTGCATCCCTTATCTTTTCCTTCAAAACCCAGAGGCAGCCCGCAACAACAATGGGTTTTTTTGTCCTCCTGATTCTTGCAATAATCTTATTCTCTGTGGAAAGTTTTACGGTGCATGTGTTAAGAAGAACAACATCTGCCTCGCGCTCGCTCGAAACTATGGAAAAGCCACCTTCCTTTAGAAGGCCAACCATCAAGTCGCTTTCTGCTTGGTTTAGGGTGCAGCCATAGGTTTCCACATAAACCTTAACGCTCATTTCAATACCACTATCTCAAGGTTCTCTGGTTTTTTGTTCACATTCCCGAGCTTCAGGCCGACGAGAACCCTTACCCCTTTCTCAGAAGCAAGGTCTGCGAGCCTCTGGGTAATTATGCCATCGAAAACGATTGCAAAAACCTCATCGGATTCAGTAAGCGTCTTTATAAGATCCCTCACCGGAACTTCTGAAAGGAGCGCTAGGTCTTCATCGTAGAACCTCGCCTTTAAGCTGTCCGTAAGAGCGGTCAACTCGCTTTTCAAAAAGTTTATGTCTTTCTCAACAGGCATGCGCATGGGCTTTTTTGGTTTCTCATCTTTCTTCTTTTCCTCGCCCTTCTCTTCTTGTGGCAGCGCTGGTGCTTCTCTTCCCTCAGCCTCCTCTTCCCTTACCCTCACTTTCTCAATTCCCCTCTCCCCATGCCTGAACATGTCCTCTTCTCTTCTGTAAGGCTTTCCCGGAGACTTTGTTCCCTCTTGTTCGAAAGGCACCTTGTTGCGGAGGCATTTTATAATCTCCTTCCTCGTAAGCTCCTCAACCTCCCTTCCTACCGGTGCCCTTGCTATGAAATCTATCTCAACGTTTGCATCTATCAGTTCACTGAGGATTATGTCTCCTCCTCTGTCCCCATCAAGGAATACCGTAACCTCCTTTCTTTTTGAAAGATCAACGATTGTTTTTGGAACCTTGGCACCTCCTATGGCTATTACATTCGTTATGTCATTCTTTAGGAGGTTTATAACATCCGCCCTTCCTTCCACAAGTATTATGGAATCAGAGCTCTCTACAGCCGGTCCGGCTGGAAGAGCCTCTGGTCCGTAAGGTGTTATCTCAGCGGTTTTTACCTCCATCCTTACCATCTCGCTTATCTCCTTGCTCTCTGGAATCTCTGTTGTGAGAAGCTGCTTCAGGAGTACCTTTGCCCTTTCTATTATCTTCTTCCTCTTTTCATTTCTCGTGTCCTCAACCCTTGCCGATGTGATCTTTGCATCGCATGGCCCAACCCGGTCAACCGTCTCGAGCGCTGCTGCTATGATGGATGTTTCAACCATGTCAAGGCTTGAAGGGATTTTTATAACCCCGTATGTTTTTCCCTTCTGCACAGTAAGGTCAACCTCTATTCTCCCTATCCTTCCGTTTTTCTGCAACTCCCTCAGATCCAGCTCCTCTCCAAGCAAACCCTCTGTCTGGCCAAATATCGCTCCGACCACATCCGGCTTGTCAACCATCCCGTCCACTTCAAAGTTTGCGTACACCATATACTTCACAGTGTCTATGTATATTTTTGACATATTCACACCTCCAATTCCTTTTTTGTTTTTTCTAGTTTTTCGGAAAAATTTTCAAAATGCACGAGATTGAGCAAACGGCCGATCTTTTTCCTCGTTAAGGAATCGACCTTTCTAACATCTTTCCTTGAGTGGAATTCCATCTCAAGGATTTTTGCAAGTTCGTCCCCAGCTTCATCAAGGTCAGTGAGGATGATAACCTCTCCTTCGGCGGGTATGGAAGAGAGCGGTCTTCCTGAAACCGGAACTGCGTTTATTCCGCACTCTCCAAGGGATGCAGCATCCTTCTCACCCTCAACAAGCACAAACCCATTCCTGAGGATTTCAAGGATGCTTTCAAGCGCTTTTGAGGCCTTCAACCTTTCTTCGTATGTCCTCCTCATCCCCATCAACCTCAACGAACTTTCTGCGGGATTTTTCTCCAGAAACAAGCCTGGCGCTTCCGAATATTTCACCAAGCCTCCGGAGAAGCTCTCTGTTTGCCTCTCCTTTCTCTGGTTTGCTCTCAAGCCAAACCCTAAGCACACTGCCCTCTAGCTTTATTGCAAACCGCTTTGCATTCGGAATAGCCTTTACCTCAAGTCTCATGCTCTTATTTCCATGGAATCAGAAAAAGTAGGAAGGTGTGCTGCGCGGGGTTGGCAGGACGTTCATGCTTTTCGCGTTGCCATCCGCGCGCAGTGAGCATTATTCTGATCTCCCTACGGCAGCCCTCTCTTCTATGAGGTCAATGACTGAAGGGAAAAGCTTCATTATATCGTTCTCTGTAATTATGCCGACCAGCTCTCCGCTCTCGTTGATAACGGGAAGCCTTCTCACCTTGAACTTCTTCATAAGCCTTGCCGCGTCCTCAAGGGTAACCTGCGGTGTTATTACCCTCAAAGGCCTGGACATCGCTTCTCTGATTCTCACTTCTGCCGGGTTTTTTCCCTCCGCAACAACGTTTCGCACTATGTCCCGCTCTGTAATTATGCCGACTGCCTTCCCATTATCCAATGCGATAACGGAGCCAACATTATATTTTTTCATAAGAGAGGCTGCGTCTGTAATCGTGCTCTCTACACTCGCCGTCACTACGCTTTTTCTCATTACCTCTCCTACTTTTATTCCTGATCCCATTGATAGGATTTTTGCACAGAAGGGTTTAAAATGTTTTCCTAAACCTTGAACCTCGGCCGGGCTATCCTTCTGTTATCCACATTCTCCAGAACTATGAACCCCTTTCCTTCAAGCAAATCCAGAATTTCCCTCACGGCCCTATCGCTCAAGCCCTTTACCTTATTGTAAATCTCGGTCGTGTATATCGAGCCCGCGCCTTCTATTATGCTCAGCACCTTTTTCTCATTCTCTCCGAGTTGCTGTTTCTCGGTCTCCACAAGATAGATGAGTGTTTGTTTTTTCGCCTTTTCAACATGCTCAACTTTTATTTTCTCCTCCTCCTGCTCAGCGATAAGCGCAGAATTGTAAAGCAGGGAGATGCCCATCCTTGCATCCCCGTATTTTGCGGCGAAGCCGGCGCATTTTGCTATCACATCCTCATCCCAAGAGTTTGGCATAAGCCCAGGAATCGCCCTCTCCCTTAGTATATCCTTGAGCTCGTTCGGCTTGTAGGGAGGGAATTCTATTGCCGAGGAGAAGGAGCTCCTCGCCCTCGCGTCCAATCTGGCGAGAAAATTTGGAACGTTTGTTATCGCGATAACGCTTGTCCTTAATGAGTAGACCTCCTTCAGCCTGAGCATATCGTAGAGGGATCCGTCTTTCAGCGCATCCACTTCATCAAGTATGAAAAGCGCCTCTGCATTTTTTGGGAACTGCTGGATGAAGGATTCGAACTGCTCCTCTTTGCTAACCCCTCTCCTAGGCGCGAGTATGCCAAACTGCATGTTTATGTAGTTGAATATTGCGGATTTTGTGGAAAGGTGCCAGCAGTTTATGTAAACCCTTGAAAGTTTTTTTACCTTTGAGAGCTCTTCGGAGATGTATTTTGCAACAGTTGTTTTTCCGGTTCCGGGAGGGCCGAAGAGGAGGACGTTTGCAGTCCCCTTGGAGAAAATAAGTTTTAGGGTGTTCATCTGGGATTCCCGGTGAAGGATTGCCGGTGGCATAAAATCCTGGGAGAAAACCTCAGGGTCTATGACTATCCTCATCGGCAAGGTATGATGGGTAGAGTTTAAATTCCTTTTCTTCCTCTCCCCTCCATGAAGATTATATCTTCCCTTGATGGCTTCAACCCAAACTACTATTACATCACAAAAAAAGAGGAGCCGGGCGTTCTTGTGATACACACGAACGGAAAAAAAGAGATATTCTACGATAGGCTGAGCGGAAAAAGGAAAAAATTCACTTGGGAGGGGTTTGAAAAAATTATTAGGGGAAAGAGTGTCGGAGTGGATGCAAAAAACATGAGCGCCTCCCATTACATAAAAATAAAGAGAATGGCGAAGAAGGTTGAGGATATAAGCGAGGAGCTTTTCAGAATGCGCGCAAGGAAAAGGCCGGATGAGGTTGAAAAAATAAAAAAAGCCATCAGGATTGCAAAGGAGATTATTTTTGAGGTTGGAGCAGAAGCAAAAAAAGGGATGAAGGAGAGGGAGATAGAGAGGATGCTTAGGATGAAGGCACTTGAGAGGGATGTTGAGCCTGCCTTTGAGCCAATAGTTGCAGTGGATGAGAACTCAGCCATTCCGCACGCAATGGTTGGGGAAAGAAAACTAAAAGAAACCCTCCTGGTTGATTTTGGGGTAAGGTACAGGCATTACTGCTCTGATATCTCTCAGGTTTTCTTTTTTGGGAATCAAAAAGCGGAAAAAGAGTATGAGAATGTAGAGAATGCATTCGATGAAATCGTGGATGGGTTGGGGGAGTGTGAAACTGGGTGGGAGGTGCATAAACTCTATCTAGATGTTTTCAAAAAGCTTGGGATAAAAAAGATGCCCCACTCCATCGGCCATGGGATAGGGCTGGAGGTGCATGAATTTCCAAGGTTGAAGGAGAAATCAAAGGATAGAATCTCCGGAACGGTCCTTGCCATTGAGCCAGCTGTTTATCATAAAGGGAGGTATGGGTTGAGGTTTGAGAGGGAAGTTTTCGTCAATGGGAAGGGAAAAGTAAAAACTTTGCTACGATAATAGCAAAATATATAAAAGTTTGCTATTATAATAGCAAAACATGGCAATCCCAACTGTTGAAGATATGAAAGCATACAACCCATGGATTGAAGGAAGGAGGTTTGACACTCCGGCATTCAAACGTGAGGCATATGAAATTATTTTTAACGCTGTAAAAAAAAGAAAGTTCATAGTGGCTGTTACAGGCCTAAGAAGAATAGGAAAGACCACCCTGATAAAACAGATAGGAAATGAGATTGAAGGGGACAGGTTCTTTTTCTCTTTCGAAGAAGATGTGTACGCAAACTACGATTCTCTGAAAAGTGTGGTTGAGTATTTCATAAGAATTGGGAATCGGCCTGTGATATTTTTGGATGAGATTAACAGGGTTGAGGGATGGGCAGGATTGCTCAAAAAATACCATGACCTTGGAAAGGCAAGTTTTGTAGTGTCTGGTTCAGCATCTTTGGGGATATCAAAAGGAAAGGAAAGCCTTGCCGGACGGATTATGGAATTTAACCTTGAGCCATGGAGCTTCAAGGAGTTCCTTGCAATAAAAGGAACTAAAATACCTAAGGTAGAACTGTCGGATTTGGAAAGGTCTTATCTTAGATGGAGACCGCAGGGGCATCTCCTTCCGGAGTTTTTGAAAAAAGGTGGTTTTCCAGAGCTATACGAAATCGCAGAGCCAGAGCTTATAAGAAAATACATAAAATCAACAAGTGTTGAGAAAATAATATTTGAAGACATCCCAAAAACATTCATGGTAGAAGAGAAAGGAAAGCTATACGATATTATGGAGTATGTTGCAAAAGAAAGCGGAAATATTTTAGTCCTCTCACATCTTGGTGATGCCCTTGAGCTTTCTAAAGACACAACAAGAAAATACCTCCTTTACCTCCAGTATGCCTACCTCATCAACATCCTCTCTGTAGAGGGAAGTACGCTGAAAAGTTTCAAAAAACCAAAAAAAGCGTACGCCTCAACCTCGGCGATATGTTATGGGGTAGACCCAAACATAGAGGAGTCCAGACTTGTTGAAACCGCTGTTTATCAGAAGTTAAGAGAACTCACATCCACCGTATTTTTTTACAGAGACCCCGCAAAGAGGGAGGTTGATTTCACTGGGGATTTCACTGTTGAGGTTAAATGGAAAGACAAGGTACTTTCCAGCGATATGGATAACTTAGTTTATTACCTTCGTAAGAAAAACAAAAAATCCGGTTTTCTAATAAACAAAAATGAATTCGCAGTGAAGGAGATCAAAGGAAAAACAATATATTTTCTGCCCTTGGATTTTTTCCTTTGCCTCTAGAAACGCAACATTTTAAAAACATTTACAAACACAATAATACACATGGGCAAGCTGGATGGAGTTGATGTTAGAGAGATTGCTTTGGGAATGGAGGAGTTTCCGAGTAAAGGGGCGATTGCGAGGAGACTAGGAGTAAATGTTGGGACTGTTTCTTCTTGGGTTGAAGAGGAAAAGTTAGAAGAGATACAGCTGGAGTGGGTAAAAAAGGCTAAGATGGAATTAATATGGAGGGCAATAAGCAAGGGACAAATAAACAACAAAGATTGTTCAGAAAAGGTTAAAGAAAAGATAAAGGAGAGGGTAAGAGAAGGGGTTAGAGAGATTGTTTTGGGAATGGAGGAGTTTCCGAGTTATAAAGCGATTGCGAGGAGACTAGGAGTAAATGTTAGGACTGTTTCTTCTTGGGTTGAGGAGGAAAAGTTAGAAGAGATACAGCTGGAGTGGGTAGAAAAGGCTAATATGGAATTAATATGGAAGGGAATAAGCAAGAAACAAATAAACAACAAAGATTGTTCGGAAAAGGTTAAAGAAAAGATAAAGGAGAGGGTAAGAGAAGAGGTTAGAGAGATTGCTTTGGGAATGGAGGAGTTTCCGAGTTATAAAGCGATTGCGAGGAGACTAGGAGTAGATGCTTGGACTGTTTCTTCTTGGGTTGAGGAGGAAAAGTTAGAAGAGATACAGCTGGAGTGGGTAGAAAAGGTTGATATGGAATTAATATGGAGGGCAATAAGCAAGAAACAAATAAACAACAAAGATTGTTCGGAAAAGGTTAAAGAAAAGATAAAGGAGAGGGTAAGAGAAGAGGTTAGAGAGATTGCTTTGGGAATGGAGGAGTTTCCGAGTTATAAAGCGATTGCGAGGAGACTAGGAGTAGATGCTTGGACTGTTTCTTCTTGGGTTGAGGAGGAAAAGTTAGAAGAGATACAGCTGGAGTGGGTAGAAAAGGCTAATATGGAATTAATATGGAGGGCAATAAGTGGGAGAGAAATACAAAAACCTTATCCAAATGTTGAGAAAAGGATAAGGGGGAGGGTAAGAGAAGGGGTTAGAGAGATTGCTTTGGGAATGGAGGAGTTTCCGAGTTATAAAGCGATTGCGAGGAGACTAGGAGTAAATGTTAGGACTGTTTCTTCTTGGGTTGAGGAGGAAAAGTTAGAAGAGATACAGATTGAATGGGTAAAAAATGCAAACGAAGAGCTTCTGGAAAAAGAAAGACGGAATATTCTTAGAATCGTTGCCAGTAAAAAAGACCCAGGAAAGTTAGGCGAGATTGCTGCGCTGTATTTCCGTGTAATGAAAAAGCTCGAAACAGGCTCCTCTTCTCTTGACCAGCAGGTTATACAGCATCTTCCCCTTGACCATAGGTCAAGGAGCGAGGAGGTTAGCAAACTTGTGGAGGAAAGGCTTATTCAGCTCTGGGCTTTTAGGATAGGGTTTGGGCTCGTGAAAGCAGGGATAATAAAAGAAGGGGATGTGATCTCAACCCTTCTCCATCCTTTATACAGAGAAAGGCTGCGTGAGATAACTGGAAAAGATATAGAGCATGTGATGTTCCATGAACTTTTGGAAAGACCTGAGATATACGCAGGGAAAAATGTGTTCTTAATAGGGGTGGTGAACTGGTTGAATGAAAAAAAGGTTGGGGAGATGATGCTAAGGTTAAGAAATGCTGGAATCAGTCAGCTCACATTTACCTATCCAAATGATGTTATGCTTGTGGAGAACTATGAGGAGCTACTCCAAAAGGTTGGGTTCTCTGTGATTAGTATAAGTGGGTTTGAGTTAGTTCCACCAGAAGGAACAGAGGAAAAAATAAGGGAAAAGCTCAAAACAATGTGCTACTTCCTAACATTAAAACCAGAAGGGAAAGGAGAAGAAGCAGTCCTAGAGCTATTTATAAGGAACAATAATAAAGGCAGTGGAGAGAAAACGGCAAATTTCCGCGGTGCAACATATCCTGAGGGTGCCCTGAAAGCGAGCAGAGCCAGTGTATATGAAATAACCGATTTGATGAAAGTTGAACTAACACCCGTGGATAAAAAAGAAATAGACAAAGATGAAACTGGGATGCTTGTTTGTTTCTATCTAAACGGAAGGTATGAAGGCGGGTTGATCTATATAAATAACACAAAGTATGTTGAGATTGAAGGTGAAGAAGGATTTAAAGAGAAGCTTATAAATGGATTGCGCGAGGAGAGGGAGAAATACAGAGAGATTGTGAGAGAACTAAAAAAGAGGGGATGGAACGGAGAATCCATAAGGCCTTGGGGGAGCGGGCAAAAACAAAACTATAAAAACCTTTTGAAGCAGAAATAAAAAATCTCCTTTGAGTTCCCGAAGAGGGGGCGAGCCAAAATTAAAGGAGGCGGAAAGAATGAGGATAAGAACAAACGCTGAAAACCAGAGACTGCTGAGCCTACTGGATGCACTCAGAAAAGAGCAGAAGCCATTCTGGAGAAGGGTTGCAGAACTCCTAGCAAAACCAAAGAGGAGAAGGGTTGAGGTGAACCTGAGGAAGATAGAAAAGCTTGCGAAAGAAGGGGATACGGTTGTTGTGCCCGGAAAGGTTTTGGGCGATGGCAGGCTCACAAAAAAGGTTAATGTTGTTGCGTTCAATTTCAGCGGGAGCGCAAAAAAAATGTTGGATGAGGCGGGTGCGAAGTACATGGATCTAGAAGAATACTATAAGAAGAACAAGGAGGCAAAGGATGCCATAATCCTTACTTAGCGGGTGGAAAAAATGATCGTTTTTGATGGAGATGGAGCTGTTCTCGGAAGATTGGGTTCGAGAATTGCAAAGCATCTGCTTAAAGGAGAGGAGGTTCACCTTATAAACGCTGAAAAGATAGTCATATCAGGGAACAAAAACCAGATAGTTGAAAGGTACAGGGTGAGAAGAAGATTGAGGAGCAAGCAGAACCCTGAGAAAAGCCCGAAATGGCCTAAGAGGCCGGACCTTTTAGTAAGAAGAATTATAAGGGGAATGCTCCCAAGGAAAAAGGCAACCGGAAGGAATGCTTTCAAAAGACTTCGCGTGTATATAGGGAATCCGAAGAACTTTGAAAACGCAGAGAAAACAGAAAAAAAGGAGCTTGTGAAGAAAATAACGGTCGGCGAATTGTGCGCCGAACTTGGATGGAGGGAGAAGCATGGCTGAGGAAAAGAAAGCGGCGGAAGAAGGAAAACAAACGAAAAAAAAGGCAACTACACAAAAAGAAAAGGTAGAGGGGAAAAGAGAGCAGAAACCGAAGAAAAGAAAGATGAGGAATATAAAGGCGGTCATAGCTAAGGGAACGAGAAAAAGCGCGGTTGCAAGGGCAGTGATAAGCGAAGGAAAAGGAAGGGTAAGGATAAACAACATTGATATAAACGCAATAGACAATAACTATATAAAAGAAATGCTCATGGAGCCATTGCTTCTCATAGGGGAAAGGGCAACAAAGGTAGATGTGAATGTGAGCGTGAGGGGTGGAGGAGTGATGGGCCAGATGCAGGCAGCAAAAACAGCAATAGCAAAGGGGCTTGTGGAGTATTTTGAAGATGATAAGCTAAGAGAAAGATACTTCGAATACGATAAACATCTAGTAGTTGACGATGTTAGACAGGTTGAGCCCAAGAAATACAAGGGACCAAAGGCAAGGGCAAGGTTCCAGAAATCATACAGGTGAGCGTATGGAATTCCCAGTAAGATGTTTCACGTGCGGAAAGGTAATAGGGCATATGTACGAGCAGTACAAAAAACTTATCGCTGAGGGAAAGAGCCCAAAGGAGGCGATGGACGAGCTTGGGATAACGAGATACTGCTGCAGAAGGATGTTCATAACACATGTGGAGTTGGAGGATGAGGTAATAAAGTACAGAAAGATGTGATGCTCAAGGGGCCGTGAGGTAACCTGGTATCCTGCAGGCTTGGGGTGCCTGTTATCCGAGATGCTTAAAAAAGCACGGAAATTCAAATCTCGGCGGCCCCAAACATAGAGGATGGTAAAATGGCTGAAGAAGATGGAATGTTGGTAAGCCCGGACAAGTACCTTGAAGCTGGCGTGCACATAGGCACAAAGGTGAGAACAGGAGATATGAGAAGGTTTGTTTTTAAGAAGAGAAAGGATGGGATATACATAGTAGATTTAAAGAAAGTGGATGAGAGGTTAAGGCTGGCTTTCAACCTTCTGAAGAACTATAAACCTGAGGAGATAACCATTGTAGCAACAAGAACGTATTCCGGAAACGCCGCGATCAAGGCAAAGGAGCTGGTCGGCTTTAATGTTATACTGAAGAGATTCCATCCAGGAACATTCACAAACGTAAATTCGCAGAGTTTCCTGGAACCGAAGATAATTGTAGTATGCGACCCTAAGGGTGAAAGGGAGGCGCTTAGGGAAGCATGGATGATGAACATTCCGACAATTGCACTCGTGGACACAGACAACACGACGGAGTTTGTGGATTTTGTGATTCCCATAAACAACAAGGGAAGGAAATCCCTTGCAATATTTTTCTGGCTGCTTACGAGGGAGATGATGATGAAAAACGGGGCCATAAAGGATTACAGCGAGTTCAAGTATCCGATAAACCATTTCGAGAAGCTTGAGTTAGAAAATGAAGGCTAACCTGAAGCAAGCATGATGCACTGTGCGTAGTAATATTTTATGTAGTTGCAAAGCGCCGGGTCTTTATCCCTCTCCACAATCCTAAGAATGCATTTATCCCTCCATACATCATGTTCTATTTTCATACAATCTGAAAGTGTGTAGGTAATGTTCTCCACACTCATGGTCATAACATAGCAGTTGGTTTTTAGGTTTGAGTCCGTAAGATTAACGCAGTAAGAAGGGTTTAGGTATTTTTTTGCCATTTCGTAAAGACAGCCGTTGAAAGAAGGGGCGCGGTAGTCTATCATAAGGCAACCTGTTATATCGTTCGTTTGCATCGCGTATTCTTTTAGACAAGCATAGTACGCGGAGTTGTATTCAAGAAGACTGCAGCTGGATGGATTTCTCTCGCGCACAGATTTGTATACCGCACACTGCAACCTGTAATAGTTCGAGTTTATTTTTGTACAAAAACCCGTCTGATTTTTTTTGGTCGCAAGGAAGTAGTAGCAAAAATCCGCATTGTTTGCCTCAACATCCTTGCAGTAATCCTTGTTGAGTAAATAGCTCTTGCACGCAGCATTCAGGTCCGGACGGGAGATGGAATAACAAACTGAAGGATCGCCAAAAGCTATTGCATAATCAAACAGGCATTCTTCATCTTTGCAATAGGAATAGTCTTTGTAGTGGAATGCCAAGCATTTGGCCTTTTCGTTTCCATACACATCTGGACATGGCTCGACAACTGCATTGCACATCCCCCTAAGCGTTTCGTTTTGAATTGCAGAACAAAGCTCAAACTGAGAAAGTTTTTTTGCATGCGCAAAAAGACAATCATCCTCAGCCTGGGAAGGGAGTAGAACGCATGCATCCAGATCTTCATATGCAAATAAAGAATAGCATCCCGACCTGTTTTCCTCACTTACCTTCTCGCATATACGAAAGTCTTTGTTGTAGAGGGCTTGCTCTTTCCAGAATTCATCATCTGGAGGGAAGGTTTCGAATGTTATGTTGGCTATTTTTCCAACGGTGGGTTGTGAGGATTCCCGCTGCACGCAAGCAAAGAAAAAGAGGAGGAAAATAAAAAATGGCAGCAAAACTCTCTTCATAAAAAAATGGGGGAACAAAAGTTATAAAAACATTTCCTACTATCTGCTCATTCCCTTTGGAAAAATACGGGGGGTGAGGTGGAGCCCAGTGCCTACCACCTCACCGCATCCTTCGGAGAGCCTTCAGAGGAATAGGAAAACATTTAAAAAACGATATGTGTATAACCTTATAGTTTTGATAAAATATTTGAGGGGTGTTGTTATGGCAAAAAAGGACCACCTGAACATTGTCTTTATAGGACATGTCGATGCGGGGAAGTCAACAACAGTGGGTAGAGTGCTTTACGAAACTGGAAAGGTACCGGAAAACGTAATAAGAAAGTTGAAGGAGGAGGCTGAAAAGCTCGGAAAACCCACTTTCGAGTTTGCGTACGTAATGGACACCATGAAAGAGGAAAGGGAAAGGGGGTTAACGATAGATGTCAGCCACCAGGAGTTTGAAACACCAAAATATCATTTCACAATTATTGATGCTCCTGGACACAGGGACTTCGTAAAGAACATGATTACGGGTGCGAGCCAGGCAGATGCTGCGGTTCTTGTTGTTTCTGCAAAGGATGGAGTCCAGGCGCAGACAAAGGAGCATGCGTTCCTCGCAAAGGTTCTCGGAATAGACCAGATGATCGTTCTTCTTTCAAAGATGGACGCGGTGGATTATAAAGAGGCCGATTATAACAAAGTAAAGAATGAGGTAACAAATCTTCTAAAGGGCATAGGGTATAAAGTCGAAAACATACCGATCATACCTGCTTCTTCATATTACGGCGATAACCTAGTAAAAAGAAGCGATAAAACACCATACTACAAAGGACCAACACTTTTTGAGGCGCTGGATACATTGAAGGTGCCTCCAAAACCAGTAGACAAACCATTGAGATTGCCAATACAGGATGTTTTCACAATTACAGGCCATGGAACCGTTCCTGTGGGAAGGGTGGAGACCGGAAAGCTAAAGCCGGGTGATACTGTTGTTTTCATGCCTTCTGGCGCAAAAGGAGAAGTGAAAAGAATAGAGATGCACCACCAGGAAATTCCAGAAGCGGTTCCAGGAGACAATATTGGATTCAACGTGAAAGGTGTTGAGAGGAAGGATATAAACAGAGGAGATGTGGTAGGACATCCGGACAATCCGCCTAAGGTTGCTGAGGAGTTTACAGCGCAGATTGTTGTGCTCAACCACCCAACTGCAATAACCGTTGGTTATACACCAGTATTCCACATCCACACCGCGCAGTTTGCAGGAAAGATCGTGGAGCTTATTGAAAAGAAAGACCCAAAAACAGGCCAGAGCGCGGGCAAGCCGGACTTCTTGAAAACGGGTGATGTTGGCGTCGTGAGGATAAAGCCTGTGAAGCCGGTTGTTGTGGAAAAATTCCAGGACTTCCCACCGCTTGGGAGGTTTGCGATAAGAGACATGGGGATGACGGTTGCAGCAGGCATAGTGCTTGATGTGAAACCTAAATCTGCATGATTCCTCTTCTTTTTTATTTTATGGTGAAAAGGAATGACAAGGGCAAAGGCTCGGATCCGCTTGGAAGCTGAAAAACCCGAGAGTATAAACTATGTAATAGAGCAGATAAAACAGATTGCAAAAACCCTTGACATGAAAATAAATGGTCCGATACCGATGCCAAGAAAAAAACTTCTCATCGCTACCAGAAGAACTCCCTGCGGGGATGGTTCCGATACATACGAAAGATGGGAAAAGAGAATAAGCAGAAGGATAATTGAGATAGAAGGGGATGAAAAAAACCTTAGGCAGATTCTCAGGATAAAGGTTCCTGATGATGTTTTCGTGAAAATTATTCTGGGTTAGTTTTTTATAATCTTGTTTGGTAATTATCTCCATGCCGAAATTTCTTGTGGATGAAATGCTGGGTGATGTAGCAAGATGGCTTCGCATTCTTGGGTATGATGCTTCTTATGTAAAGGAGATGGAAGATGAGGAAATCATAAAAAGGGCCATAAAGGAGAAGAGGGTTATTCTTACTAAAGATGAAAAAATGAGGAGCAAGGAGGCTAAAATATACATTGTTAAGGGAAGGACATTTTATGAAAAGATGGTAGATGTGGTGAAGCGTTTTAGGTTGAGTTTAAAGGTGAGGGAAACGAGATGCGCGCTTTGCAATGGGGAGTTAAAAAAAGCCGGGAAAAATGAGGTTGGGCATAGGGTTCCAAAAAAGGTTCTTGAGAGCATAGAGGAGTTTTGGGTTTGCAAAAGGTGCGGGCAGGTTTACTGGGAAGGAGGACATTGGAAAAGAATAAAAAATGTTCTTGGAAGGATTAAAAGATTGACTGCGTCAAAAAGAGGATAGTTTTCGCTCGGTTGAATGAGCGAAAACGCTCATAGCCCTCGGCATGTTCCATGCCTCGGTAGCTCAGTGGTAGAGCGCTTGCTTGGTAAGCAAGAGGTCACGGGTTCGATCCCCGTCCGAGGCTAAAAGATAAAGAGAGGGGATCGGACACGTGGAGGGTTCGATCCCCGTCCGAGGCTAAGATTTAAACCCATCCTTTCCTATTATCGGGACAAAAACAACGTCTAAAAGTTCTCTGTAGCTATCGTTTGATTTTGAATAGAGGATCAGTTTTTGAAAATACTGACCAACAGGGGCAACGAGAAGACCATCTGGTTTGAGTTGGGATTTTAAGGAATCTGGTATTTTTGGCATGGCACCGGTAACTATTATCCTATCGTAGGGCGCATTTTTCTCATACCCTGCGCTTCCATCGCAGTGAACAAGCTCTATGTTTTTGAAATTGAAATGCGCGAGGTTTTTTCTTGCAATCTCCAGAATCTCTTCATCTATTTCTGTAGTTGTAATCTTTCCCGGATAGATTATCTTTGCGATTAGGGCTGTGTTATAGCCGGATCCTGTTCCAACCTCAAACACGTTCTGGCCCTTTTTGAGGTTTAGGTGGCAAAGCATAAAAGCAACCACACCCGGTGCAGAAATAGTTGATTGGTTCTTTATCGGGAGCGCAACATCGTAGTACGCATCCTCAGCATACCTTTCCGGAACAAAAATTTTTCTATCTATGGACAGCATGGCCCTTTCAACTTCAGATGAAAAAAGGAAGCCTGTTTCCTTCAGCCTTCTAACCATTTCTGCGTTGTCCACAACAAAAAATTGAAAGAAGGATTTAAAAAAACTGCCCTACACTAAAAGGATACTGTGAAACAAATTAGTAGAACCCTAAAAGCAGTTTTCGTGGGAGTTGTATTCTCATTACCCTTAGATTCAGTTTTTGCTAATGGAAGGATTGATAGTATGATCGACACGACACAAATGAGCCAATATCAATATCTCTATAAGGAATTAAAAGATATGAAGAAGGATGATATCAAAATATTTAGTAATGTATCTAGAGAGATGTTAAACCAAGCCATAGGAGACGTAGAAAAAGCTACTGGATTGATGTTTACTCTAATTAAGATCGAAGGAGGATTTAAAGTGATCTGTGACGGAAAACTGAGAGAATACATACCAACAATAACTCCTGAAATGCTTATGCAATAATCTATCTATTTACACTAAATTTTTCCTTTACTGCCTTGTACTTCTCTTTCTCCGCTGAAGTAAGTTTATGCGTATTGGCGTATTTATCTAGGTATATAAGCAATTCTTCCGTTGTTCGCTTCCAACTATACATTAAAAGAAATTTTATGGCTACATCAAAAACATATCTTTTCATCTTCTCGTCACCAACTTTTAAGACATATGTAAAACTTTTAGAAGACAATAGACATATATCCTCAACACATTTATTATCTACTTCTTTTAATTCGCTGCTATCCATAAAATCTACTAGTAAGGAACCAGCCACGCCCAATGAGAAATGCCCGGATACGCTAAATTGGTTTTCATACTGGTCATAAAGTTTCAGAAGCTCCACTATTTCCTTTAGGTCCTGTATAACTGACATATCTGGATCAACACCTTGCAAAAACAAAACCCAGGCCAATCCATTTATTATTGTTTTAGTTACCAGACCAAGTTGAATAGCAGCCCTGTAGATTATTTCAGCATTGCTCAACAAAAGATCTCTTTCTGTTCCTGTTTTATTCTCCGCTTCGATTAATAGATAAGTGGCATAGTTACTAAAAAACAAACCAACCATCGCATTAAAATTATCGTAAATTTTATACCCAACAAGCTTAAGGTTTGCCTTTTCAAAATGTATTCTTATTTTTTCTTCATCCATCGTTCCTTCTTTCCAATAAACCCCTCCAACATCTTTCAAAGCCCCATCAAGAACATAAATTTTTTCCTTCGCCTTCTAAAAAAATAAACGAATGGGCTTGTAATGTTCCCTCGTCTGTTCTAACCAAACATTCTACTATCTTTGGATTTTGATTTTTCAGATAACTTACAAAGTAGGCAATGAAAGTGAAGTCAAGGCAACTTAATTTCTCTTGTTCTTCAGGGTTAATTTCATCAAGATATCTTGGTTTATTAAAAGTTTGTTCCCAGCTGAAGTTTGATATTAAATAAAGATATCCTGCAGCTATTTTTTCAAAAACTGTTCCTGTTGAAGCATTGTATCCTTCATTAAATTGGTTGGCAAGGGTTTTAGGAATCTGTCTTATTCTTTCAACATCTGGAAATTGAGGAAGAAAAGGTTCTTCCAAGGAATACTGTTTTGCTAGGCTCATTATTGTTAAAACTGCTTCCGGATGCTTCTCTGCCCAGTCAAACAAAGCCCTCATTAGGTAAGGATTCCTTTCTTCAATTCCTCTTTTGAAATCCTGAAAACTGGTTAAGTAGTCTTTAACCTTTTCATATTCTTTGTATTCTTCTGCTTCTTTTTTGAAAGATTTGAACAGCTCAGCGGGTGTTGGTTCTTCAAGTTTCTTCAATTCGGGGAAGGCATAAGCCATAGAGCGGTAATTGAAAGAAGGATTTAAAAAAACTGCCGTGAATGTGAAGTTATGCGGAAGTATATTGAGGGCGGGGAACTAGCTGAGAGAAACATAAGCGATATATTCTGGAAATGCATAAAGCTTATGGTAGAGGGTAAAGAAAGTGAGGCCATTGAGGTAGCAAGAAGCACCGGTGCTATTCTTGGGAATGTAGCTGTGGAGTACGCAAGCGCCCCAAAAAGAACATACCTTGTTGGCATGAGCGCGAACAGGCTTGCATACCTCTCGGCAAAACTTTTTTTCACAGCCAGCATGAAGGATGCATTCAGCAATTTTGTGAGAAGAGGCAATGGCTTTCCATCCATTGTTGCGGGAATGGATCGGTTGATAAAGGAGCGGCCGGAGGTTGTGGAGTGGCTTAGGGAAGAGATGGAGGAGGATCCTAACCCAGTGCTTGCGATACTCTCAAAGATAAACAATGAAGAGGTTGAGGAAAAATTTAAGATGGAGTTGATGGAGATAGCGAAAGAGGAGATAGATGACATGCAGTACATGGCCCTCGAGGCTCTGAGAAACATCGCAAAAAAAGACGAAGAGGTGCAAAAGGTGTTCATAGCCCTGATAGATGATTGGGATGAAAGGGTAAGGCTCCTCTCTGCTGAAGCCATGCAGGGCGTAAAAAATAGGCTTCTCGCAGAACAGGCAAAGAAAGCTTTAAAAGAAGAAACCAACAAATACATTATATACCTCCTTCAAAAAATAATAGAATATAATGAGGAGAAAGAATGAGCGAAGAAGAGATAGAGGAGATAGTAAAGATACCAGCAGAAAGGGTAGCCGCACTGCTAGGAAAGGATGGGGAGATGAAGAAGCAGATAGAAAAAGATGCAGGTGTAAGGCTGAAGGTGGATAAGGAGGGTGATGTAATAATAGAAGGAAAAGCAGAGAACATATTCTTTGCGAAGGATGTAATACGCGCTGTTGGCAGGGGTTTTGAAGGAAGGATCGCGCTCAAGATATTAAAGGAAGGATATAACTTCCATCTGATCAACCTGAGGGAGTATGCAAACACAGAGAACGGAATAAGACGGATAAAGGCGAGGATAATAGGAAAAGATGGAAGGATAAAGAGTGAAATAGAAAATGCAACGGATAGCTACATAAGCCTGTACGGCCATACGGTTGGGATAATAGGCCCGATTGATAGCATAGAGATTGCAATCCAAGCCATAAACATGATCATAGAAGGGGCGATGCATTCAACCGTCCTTAACTACCTTGCAAAGGAGCGAAGAAACCTCATGCTTTCAAGGATGAGGGGGGAATAACATGGGCGAGATGACAGAAAATTTCAGGGAATACTCCATTACAGAATTTTTCAAAAAGAATGCGCAGATGCTCGGGTTCAGCGGAAAGATAAGGAGCTTAACAACCATAGTTCATGAGTATACAACAAACAGCCTTGATGCATGCGAAGAGGCAGGAATCCTACCGGATATTAAAATAAAAATAGAGGAAACCGGGGAAGAGAGGTATGCCGTTATGGCGCAGGATAATGGCCCAGGAATTCCACCAAGCCTCGTTGGAAAGGCGCTCGGGCAGATGCTCACAGGTACAAAGTTCCACAGGTACATGCAGCAGAGGGGGCAGCAGGGTATAGGAGCGGCTGGATGTACGATGTATGCCCTCCTCACAACCGGAAAGCCCATCCATGTCATCTCTGGGCATAAAGGAAAAATTTTTGAATGCGACCTTACCGTTGACCTCAAAACAAACGAGCCCATCGTCACAAACAGCTCAGAAAGAGAGGGAGATTTTAGCGGGCTCATAGTGAAGGGGGAGTTTGCAAACGTGAAGTATGATAAAGGGCAGTACGGCCCATACGAGTATTTGAAGAGAACGGCTTTGGCAAACCCGCATGCACAGATAGAGTTCACAGATCCCGAAGGGAATGTTTTTCTTTTCCCGCGGTCAGTTGAAAAGGTGCCGGAAAAACCGAAGGAGGTTCTTCCCCACCCGCTCGGGGTGGACACGCACGACATGCTCGAAAGGGCAAAGACATCAGAATCAACAAGGATAAGCTCTTTCCTGCAAACAAGCTTTTCAAGGGTGAGCGCTGAAAAGGTAAAGGAACTGCAAGCACTTGTTCCGGAGATAGATTTCAAAAGAAACCCAAAGACCTTAACCTGGGAGGAGGCAGAGAAAATAGTTAAGGCCTTCAGGCAGGTAAAGTGGATCGCACCTGCAACAGATTCTGTTATTCCCATCGGAAAGGAGCAGATAGAAAAATCTTTGAAAAACATCATAAACCCGGAGATAATCGCGGTTGTTGAAAGACCACCGAAGGTTTACAAGGGAGGGATACCTTATATCGTAGAGGTTGGGATTGCATACGGAGGAAACCAGAAATCGAGCATAATGAGATTTGCAAACAGGGCCCCGCTTATGTTTGATGCCTCAGCATGCGCAATAACCGAGGTTATCAAAAACATTGATTGGAAGAGGTATGGGGTAAAGGACTTTGAGAATGAACCCATAACAGTTTTTGTGAATTTCTCAAGCGTTTATGTCCCGTACATAAGCGCTGGGAAGCAAGCGATAGCAAACGACGAGGAAATAATGGGTGAGATAAAGAATGCGGTTTTTGAGGCCGCGAGGCAGATAGAGAGGCACATCTCCGGAAAGATAAGGGAAAGGGAAAGGGAAACGAAAAAACAGATATTCCTAAAGTACATAAACCAGTTGAGCGCTGATATCGCTGAGCTCTCCGGAACAAAAAAAGAGTTGATTGAAAAAAAGCTTATGGAAATAGTGGAGGGAAAATATGGTAAGTGAAAAACCGAACACAGCGTTAGAGAAGCTAAGGCTTCTCGGAAAGAGGATGGTTGAAGAGATAAACAGGGGGGAAAGCCCAACATTCGAGACATACCTCCACAGCAAGGGGAACATAGTGTTCGATGAAAACTTGGGTTATCTGAAATTGGGCGACAAAAAGGAGGTAAGGAAGTTCCTCAACATTGCGCAGTCAAGGACATTCATGCAAACGATTGCAATCGCAAACAAGACAAGGTCTTTTATAGAGCAGGGGCTGCACACAAGCATAAGAGGTTTGTACTACCAGCTGAAATTCAGTTTGGGCGAGGATGTTGACGAGTCCCTTTTTGAAGAACAGAGCGAGAGCAATGCATTGATCGAGGATTTGGAGGTTGCGCTCGGGGTAAAGAGAGAGGACCTCAACCTCACAACAGATAGAAAAGGTGTTCTCGCAGGACCGATTGTGATTAGGGATAGGTTTGCAGGAGAGGAGGTTTTAATAGATGGAAGGAAACAGGGGAGAAGCGGGTGGATGATACCCAGCGATGTTGATAATGGAATGGAGATAGTTAAAACAGATGCAAAATACGTTCTTGTTGTGGAAAAGGATGCACTCTGGCAAAGGCTTAATGAGGATAGGTTCTGGGAAAAGGAAAAAGCGATCCTCATCACCCCGAAGGGACAGAGCTCAAGAGGAACGAGAAGGCTTTTGAGAAAGTTTGCAGACCTTGGCCTGCCAATTTATGTATTCACGGATTGCGATGCATGGGGATGGTATATCTATTGGACGATGAAGACCGGTAGCATGAACCTAGCTTACTTGGGGAGGGATTTCAGCATTCCTGAAGCGAGGTTTATAGGAGTAACCATGAGCGATATAAAGAGGTATGAATTTCTTGAGAAGCTCACAATAAAAGCAAAGGAGATAGACATAAAGAGGGCAATCGAGATGATGGAGTACCCCTGGATAAAGGTGCATAAGCAGTGGGTTGAGGAGCTGAAGATGGTCGTGAAGACAAAGAAGAAGCTTGAGCAGGATGCTCTGCAGGGGCAGAGGCTCACCTTTGTTGGCGAATACATAAAGGAAAAGATAGAAAAAGGAGAGTTTTTACCATGAGCGAGGGTATGGATTTGAACAGCGTAAATTTACAGGAAATGGATTCCATGGCTCTTATCCACTATGCGAACGAATCCCTTGAAAAAGACCCGAGCATAGAGGAGCTAGAGGCACTAAGAGAAGAGATGCTGCTAAGGAGGTTTAACTCTCCATTCAGAGCGCTCCTAAGGATAACTGAAAAGGAGATGGAAGAGAAGAGCGCAGAGGAGATCGCGGACTTAAAAAAGCAGGTTTCATTCTTCCGGTATGTTGCCATGCTTAAGAAATCAACCCTCGCAAGGGTAAGGGTTGCAATCGCATCAAAAAAGATAATGGAGAGGATTCCTTATGAGGATTTTGCCCATTACCTTCCGGTAAACGGAAATTACATAGAAAACCTTATACGCTCCGGCGCGAGCGGGATAGTTGCTTTCAAGGAGGTTGAGGATGCGATAAAACCTTTCTTCAAATCAACATCAGTGAGAAAAGCCATTCTTTCTGCAATAGTTTTTTATGTCTCCGATGGGGTCAGGAAGGAGGTTGTGGACAGTGAGAAGGATGAGAGAATTAAGGAATACAACTCCATCCTAAGAAAATACAAAATTATTCCGTATAGCAGGGTGGAGCATCTTGAAGGGTTTGAGGAGCTTAAAAAGGAACTGGAAGAGAAAGGGTTTTTTGAGAATGAAAGGACGAAGGATGAGTTCGCACAGACTATTGAGGAAAGGAAGAAGGCGATAAGGAAGGAGATAAGGAAGAGGAGCTTCCTTCTTGCGTTCATTCCTATAATAAAATTCTATTTGCGAGAAACGAGGGATAGCGCCAAAAGAAACAAGATATACCCCGCACTAGTTTCCGAGCCGGATGAAAGAACCCTCTCAAACCTTGTTGTTTTGAACGAGTTTACCGGAATGGACTTTGCGAAAATAGTAAAGGAGAGGATGAAATATTATGATTATAACATTGGTGCAGCGGTTGTTGGAGAGGAGAAAGGGATTGAGTGGGCGGCCGAGTTTTTGAAGATAAGCGTGGATGAGACGAAGAAGCAGATGGAGCTCTACAATGCTTTAAGGGGCGGGAAGGGGCGTGAATTCCTTGAAAGGCTTGGAAATAAAGGGTAAGAGAAAGGAGATAATGGAAATTTTGGAGAAAAACCCGGAGGCAAATCAAATAATCCTGAAAACAAAACCGAGTAAGTTTTTGTTTGTTCTCCTCCTTAACAGAACAAAGATGAAAAAGGTTTTTGTAAGCAGGGCGATATACAGAAGCGTTCAGAAAAAGTACTGGAAGGTTTTGGAGGAGATGGGGGTAAAAATAAAGATTGAAAAAAGAAGGAGAGGAAGAAAGGGGTATGAGAAAAAAATAAAAAGAAAAATTGTTCAGGATGCAAAGAAAAAAGGGGTAAGTAGAGTTGCGAGAAAGTATGGGGTTGGAAGAAGAACGATATATAACTGGATGAAAGAGTATTCAGAATAGTTTATGCTCATGGGAATGGAATTTCGTATTCTTTTTCTTGATGGTATTTTTTGAAGTTTTCAAAGAAAGCCCCTTCATCACAGTTTTTGCACTCTTTCCATGCATTGATGTATTTTCTTAAAACCTGAACCCCGTATGGTTTATTTAAACAATTTTTATTTTCAAGATACTCAAAGAAAGTACGCGCGCCGCAGCAATTTTGGCTGTATGAATACTTACACTCTTCCTCTTCATCGTCCCATTCACAGCACGGGTTGGCTTCACACTCGCTTTCGCTTACTCCATAACAATTTTCCGGTTTGTTTTCAATATAAGCATCAACCCATCCATGCATCGTTGATTTGCTGTTTGAATAAGATGAAAAAAGCGCAACCCACCACCCAACATTCTCATCAGTTATTCCAAGGGCGGACTTTTCTTCATGGGTTAATTCAGAAATAAGCTCCCTTGCTTTTTTTGCATTGACCATTGCATCATAACTTCTCGCGCATGCGCTATCGTTCATGTTGAACGGGTTGTATTCGTAAGCACCGCAGAGCTTTATCCTGTCTGGTGCTTCCGTTCCATGCTCTTTGTAGTAATATCCGGGATAATCGATAACCTGCATCATTCCCATCGCGCATATCTTACAATGGCCGCCGTTATTTCCAGAGCTTACAGAACTGCAGGGTTTGCATGCTTCGCTCGGGTCTGCAAAATTTGTTACGCTCTTGTCCCAGCAGAAATTATTGAGTTTCTGCTGTATTGCATCATTGCATTTTCCTGTAGGGTCTTCAAATACAACAGCGTTTGGATTGCAGTATTGCCAGTTTGGGGGGGCCAAACCAACAGCGCACTCATCAAAACCGCTCTCCTGCTGAGCAATCGCCTTCATGTAATCCGGGTCGACCTCAAAAACATCTGCCCAGTAATCTATCGTTTTTCCTATCTCATCTGTACAGTGATAGCCACTTCCGCTTCCGCTAATGCCTTTGGGAATAGTGCTGGAGTTAAAGGAAAAGCATGCGGCGCATTTGTAGAATGGTTCCATTGGCGAGTTAACCTCGTAAAGCGGGACATCGAGCTCGCTGGATGCTTGCCCGGCATATACTGTTTGGGCTGGTGTTTTTTCAAAACTGCAATTTGTTCCGGGTCTTGTTGCAAAGGCAACCGGAAGGAAATTGTAGTAATAATAGAACTGCTGGCAGTAAGAGAAAAACATAGAGAAAGAATCCTGGCGTGGATTGCCGTTCTCCATGAGCGTGCAGTTTTCGCATTTAAGAGGATTGCCATAGAGGGAGTAAGGGGCAAAGCCGATCACACCATACTTTCGCATACTCCCAACTGACCAGAAGAGGGTTAGATAAGCCCTTTTTTCCTCAACCTCATTCCAAACACACATCCCTTTCTCATTAAACCCGCGGGGGATGAGAATGTATGCCCAAAAGGATGGTTTGCTGTAGTTATACAAAATCGTTCTCGAAAAAGTTAAACCTTCATAAACAAGCATCCCTCCGCTACAATAAGTGGTTTCCCTTCCATCAAGCCCAAACGCAACCAAGTCAACGCTGCTGTTGAACTCGCTGTCTTCTTTAAGTTTTTTTAGGATGCCATCATCGTTTAGCTTTGTGTATATCCCAACAAGGCAGTTTTTGCAGTTTTGCTTTATTGTTTTCGCCTGCGAAACTATGGCTGAGAGCTCTGCGTTATTCGAAGAATTGTAGGAATACTCTGTTATGATAATTGCAGGCCCCTTTTCATTTAGCGCTTTCGCAAAATCTTCAACCTTATCAACAGAAACGAAAGGCCCGCCGGAGTAGAGGATGTAAGCAGGGAGGGTTGATTTTTCAAAAAAGCAGGTTGCACGTTCAGGAGAGGGAAGGACATAGCCGGTTGAGGTGTTTCCAAGAACCCATTTTACTGAGTAGGTAAGGGAGTTATTACAGTAAGTATTCGCATCAGCGAATTCCATAAAGGAAGAGCCAAAGCCAGCACCAAATGTTCTTAAAAATATTTTATCTCCTTTCAAATAGCTTTCATATTCCTTTTTGGTCTCAACAGATTCGAAAGAGCAATTCGAGCCAACCACAGGTGGCGGGTAGAAGCGAGTGTATTCATTATCCATACTTTTATTGCATACGAATGCAACGCACTGTCCAGAGGGACAGAGAAGCTCGATTGCGTTGAATTCATAGGAAGGGGTTTCAAATACCTTTTTTACATCCTCTGCCTTAATCAAGCATCCAGAGAAAAATAGCAACCCAATAACAAAGAATGAATAAAACCATTTCTTCATGCAGGTTTTTCTTTATAAAAATTTAAATTCTTTCCTATGTCGACCCTTTGCCGCATCTTGGGCAGGGCCCTGGGCGGTAGTATCTAGTACCGCAGGTCGGACAGGTGACCCAAGGCCTCCTGAACCATCTTTGCCATCTTCCCTTATTATAATTCCCTATTGCATTAGATGACTTTACACCGCCCAATTTAACCTTATCCCAGTCCGTAACAAGGGATGGATGATGCCTTTTGTATTCTTCCTCTTCTTTCTTTATTTCTCTCTTATACGACCACTTATAAGATTTTCTTCCTAACCATCCGCCTGCGGAGAAAAGGGCAGTGCCTGGAGAGAGGACGGTATAGAGCGGGTTGTTCTTGAAATTGAATGGGTCCATCCAGTATATCTCGCTGTAGTAGAAAACGGCCATGCCCAAAGCTGAAAGCGTTCTCTTCTCATGCACATCGAACATCTGCTCCCTTAATCTTGGAAAAACTGGGATGTTACGGCGTTCAAGGGCCCTTCCAACTGCTGGTTGCCAGACATAATTACCGGTGTAGCTCTGTATGTACGAAAGGCCTGGGTTTGTGTCATCATCCCCTATGTTTGCCATTGATGGGGAATAGAACCAGTAAGTATCTGTCATTCTTGGCGCGCCAACATATATGTCTAGGTTTGCTATCCCCAAGCGCTTTATAGCCTCCGGGTGCGTAAGGAAGTTTAACTCTCCAGCGCGAGCAATAGAGTTCTTTATTGCCTCAATAACTCTTGCACGCAGAGGTAGCTCTCTCCTTTCCTGCATCTCCCTAATAAAGCCAACCAGCGCAAGGAGCGGGTTTACAAGAGAAGCAAAGCCATAGAGCAGGGTGGCGCCGATCCTAACCCTTGGGATAGTGGAATGAACTGGATAGTATGCTTGGAGTGGAACAAAAGGATTGGATTCATAAATATCAGACCTAATGTCATAAACAGATGGGTAGTGGTACCTGTGAAAACCAAAGGCTCTTGCGCCGAGAACAAAAGGCCTTGAAACAACCACCGAAAGCTTAAATGTTGTGAGCGCAATGTTTTGCATTACTTTGTCAAGAATGGGAATACCTTGGAAGAGCGGGCTGAAACTTCTCCTATCCATCCAGTTCGTAACAGGCATTGCAGGCCCTACATGAAAACCAGTGGTTAAATATCCGGCCTTGCCATATCTCTCAAAACCGCCATAGAGAAGTGCATCCCTGGTTATTGTCCATTCCCAGGCATATTCAAAATCCTTTATTGCAGTTGCCAATTTTTTCTCCCTTTCGTACTCATCCTGAGTTAGATTCCTAACATATTCTACGCCGATTCTTCTTGCAACCTCTGATGTTGCAACAACAGTGCCCATGGCTTCAAAGTACGGAACACCCGCGTAAAGAACGGGCTTCGTTGCACCGCTGATCCCTCTCTCCACCCATAGCCTAACCCTATCCTTCCAATCCTGCACAGTGTTTCTGGCTTCCTCCATCGGCACATATCTCACATATTCTTGGGTTATTCCCTTGAACATCTCTGAGCGTGAAACATCCTTTGCAGCCATTTGGTAGGCATTTGCAAGTGGCATGAATGCGTCCATTTTTTTATTTGCTATTAGAATTTCCTTGATCTTATTAAAAGCCTCTGCGTCCCCACTAGCGGCAAGTTTATACAATTTTACAAAATCCCCTGGTTTTGCTTCTTCGCCCTGCGGCCCTATGGGTACTTTTTTATTCACAAAGAATTTGTCCAATTTGTACAGTTCATCTTCGGAAAGCTCCTTCCCTTTCCATATACGGAATTTTCCATCAACATTTACAAGTATGGTTGTGTTTATGAAGGAATCCGGAATCCCTATTCCTCCCTTTGCTGCAAACCTAGAGTAGATTTCATTCCTATACAATATGGTGTCATATCCAAGCTTGTACTTTATATAATCCATAATTTTTTTATCCACAAAATGCTTATCAAGCAAAGACGGGTCCGGGTTCAATACATCTTGAATGAAAGGTATCACCCCATACGCTTTCATAAAAATGAAAGAACCCTTGTCAAAATCCGCCAGATAAAGGTCAAGGTTCTTTTTGTTGCTCACAAACCTTTTGAAGTAATCATCCGTAAGGGCATCAACAGGAACACCAAGCTTTTTTGCTACATAGTATCTCATGGAATAATACCCAGTAGCACCAAGCTGAAAAGCAAAATCATTCACAAGGTTTTTTGTAACCACGCTGTAGTAAGAGAAAGGAAGGATGAACGCCTCGTTTTCAAACGCATTTTTGAAGCTTTCCTTAACCCTTCCTATATAAGAAAGTTCCAATGCCCTCCCAAACGCAGAGGATGTTATCCTTGGTACTTTGTTAACAGTAAACTGTGGGCTTAAAACATGCCAGTCCCCACGTGTATCAAGACCAATGCCTTCGAAAACTCTTTTGTTTAACAGATCGAATTTATTCCCAACTTGCTTTTCTTTCATCTTCGCCTCTACATTTACCTCAGCTTTTTTTGCAAGCTCATCGAACATCCTGCTTGAGAAGGAAGAAATTTCTTTATATATGCCATCGAGTTTTTCTTTTTTTACCCATCCCTTAAAATCCGCGGGAAGCAGCTGATACTCCATGAGGGGAAAGAGCGGGTTGAGCACCCTCATACCAAAGAAAAACCTTGAAACTGATGAGAGGTCTGCTTTTATTTGAGACAAAATTTCATTTCCAAACAACATGGAAAAAACACTGCCTGAGATACTCTTTCTTTCAGCTTCTGGGGTAAATAGTGTAGGGATAAATCCATCCCAGCCAGGATATATTTTTTGCCATACAAGACATTTACTTCTATAGTCCGTAATGTACGAAGCGGTCATTAAGAATTTTTGAATATCCATTAAGTCTTGTCTGGTATCTATGCGCGAAAGCTCTCGTGTATACCTCTTTAGCTCATTCAGTTCGTCACCGACAATTATCCTCTCTCTTTCCAAAATGGATAAAACCCCGAACGCCTTTGCATAAGGATCTCCTCCAAGCGCATAGACATTCTTAATCCTCTCGATTATATTTTTATACCGAGGGTCAATGTTGTCTATTTTCTTTATTATATTTTCTAAATCAGAAATTGTCTTTTCCACAAGTTGATCATTCTTGTCGGCGATTCCTTTTATAAGAGTATTGAAAATTCTGTCGATTTCCTTCCTACTAACGCCGGCCTTGTCCAGAACCCTCAGAAGCATATAAGATATGAGCTCCTTTGAGGCCTGCTCCTTTGTCATTCTATACCCTTCTTCCCCATACTCCAAAGGATCAAAAAGCCTGTTCACCGGCTTTATTCCTTTTTCTTCCCTGTACCGCATTAATGCGGCCTCTGCAGCTCTCTTCTCAGCAGGTGCTGCTGCTCTTTCAACAGCTTTTACGCGTTTTAATTCCCCATACCTAACAAAAGGTGCCTGGACAGCCCTTTTTACAAATCTAACCGTCATAGCTGTTGTCTGAAGAGCCGCGGGTATTTCCATGAGCGGATAAAATCCTCCCATAAATTTGAGAACCTTGTTAACATATTTATTCCTCGAAACCCTTTGCATCTCATCGTAAGCATCCAACATTTTTTTCAGATAGAGGTATTCATAAGCTTTCATCACATCGTTATCCTTCTCGCCCAAGCGGGCAACGGCAATACTGAACGGGTCCTTGCTTTCGAGAATCCTTTCAGCCAACTTTTGATCGCCCTTTTCAAGAGCCCTAAGCGCGAGCATTTTTCTCCAGTTTTCTGCTTTGTTATAAAGATCACGAAGATGGTCCGGAATTTTGACTTGATTTTCTTTTTTCTTTATTTGTTTATCCAACTCGCTTATTATCTTACCCGCGGATTCCTTCATCTTCTTGTGCCCAATGGTATGCATCCCGGCCGTATACCCAAACCTTCTCGGCTTGGGAAGCATGGGCGTTACCATGTCCAAAAGGGAAAGGGGGGACCTTCCTGTAAAAAACAGCGTGGCAAGAAGAAGGCCGAATACTATGAACATGGAGATGCAGAATGGGTCTTCTGGATTTATGGCGCTCGCGAGTATTCCTCTCAACGCTTCAAAAATAGTCGGTTTTCCAGTGCAAACATCCATGGTTGTTTCTGTTGGCGGGATGGACTCGGTGGGAAGAACAATTCCGGGAAAGTAAAAATTAAGGCCCCTGCATGTGTTGTTGAAGTATTTTGAGTACAAATCGCCTTCTATGGCGCACTCGCCAAAATAAACAACCTTGCCATCCTCTTCATAGCTTTTGTTTGTTAAAATTGGTGAGCAGGGAAGAGGGGTAAGGGTTTGCACAAGCCTTCCCTCCTCGGTGTAAGAGATATTGTAGAATGAAATGTACACGGTTGCGTTCTCAACAGAGGTTATGTTTGTCTGTTCTACTATTTTCGGTGGCTGGCCAGGCCCTTGGGGGATTTCTATCCTCGATGTGTTAAAGTAAAGAACAGTAATGTTCAGGGAAATCCTGCCGGTTGTTTCATTTATCTGCTTGGAAACAACTATGGAGGTGTATTTTTCACCGACAGAGTAGGAAAGCTGGACAAAAAGAAGAAGGACCAGGATGCAAACCTTCATGAATTTTTCCATATATTAATTTCGTGCTTATAAGGAATTAAAAACCTTATTATATAAGCTTCACGAGCCCCCTTCCAACCTCTGGAATGTTTGCGCCAAAAAGACTTGAGCCGGAATTCACAAAGGAAAAGGTTATCATCAGGGCAACGAATGGGAAAATGCAAAGGTTAAGGCAAAGTTCTCTCAAAATGCCCGGGATAAACTCCTTAAAAAATACGTTTATGAATTCTAGGTTGCCCATAACCCAAGAGAAAACTAGGCCGAATATGTTCTGGTCCTCTATTTCGCACTGGTCTAAAAGAAGTGGAACAAACTTAAGAGAGAAAGCAGGGCAGAAAAAGGGCGACTGCATAACGCCAACCGCAAGAAGATAGGCAACAGGAAAAATAAAGTATATGCCTATCGAAAATGCCATGAGATAGGCACCGGTGCCGCGGGTTGGCGGAAATGCACGGAGAGCAACGCCTGTGGGGAAAAGTATGGGAAAACCTATGTAGAAGAAGAAATCAACAGTTTTTATCATAAGCTTATACCCCCACTTGAAATAGTACAAGAGGCCAAGGATGTTTGCAATAAAATCATGCATTATGCCAAAAGAGTAGGCTGATACGGAGTCAAACATCAGCGCTGAAAAATTGAGCCTGGCTATCGTGGATACAGGTGCATCTATGGCGACAAGTATCTTTTCGCTTAGTAGATAGCATTCATATATATTGTTCATGTAAAGTTTGGAAACCTCCCAGAAGTTTTTTGCGTGCATCTCTCTGCCAAATATTATCCTTGAACTTTCCTTCGCAAACTCTGCTGCAAGGGAATCTGCGAAATTAACCGCCAGAACAAGGAATAGAACGATAAGAACAGTGGAGATGGCGAATGTCAGCTCTGCCTTTGCGTTTTGCTCGAGCTCCTTTAAGCTGAAAAGCTTTGCAGCCATAATCACGATGGCTGTTCCAAGCACGCTTATCAGGGATATGAGAATGCAAACCCATTCCCATCCTTCCCAAAACTCCATCATACCAACCTCGTAAATGTTGTAATATCAAGCTCTTCTCCAAACAGGTATGTAAAGTATCTTACCCCTTGTATTAATATAACTGCATTTATTGCGGGCAGGATTATGCCCGCAACAACACCCAAATAAGCGCCCGCAACAATCGCGCCCCAAACAATCATGATAATGCCTAAGGCAAGCAAAACAAACCAAAACCCGGTTGTAAACATAAAGAGTATTGAGGCAAGTATGGAAACAACTTCTCCTGCGATGTGGAAGAAGTTTCTCCAAAAACTATCGTTTGAGTCGAACGGAATTAGCGATTTTCCAATATCCTCAAGAACGGTTTTAAAGCCCTCATCCAGCTCCCATGCGTTTGATTTTTGGTTCCAGGAAACAACAAGATAATCCTTGACGAGGAAGTAGTTGAGGGTAAGGATGAGCGGGTAGAGGAAAAGCAGGCCAAGGGAAAGGCCAATAAGCATCCCTCCGACCCTTCTTGTTGGAGTGAAGCTTCTAAGGAGAATGCCAAGCGGGAGAATTTTTGTTATCATGCCGTATGTAAAATACTCGAGAATTACTGTTTGGGCAGAAGCAAAGATGTAGCCAAGTGTAAGCGCATTTGTTATCTGGAGGATGATGGGCTTCCAAAGAGCAACAATCCCTGCCCCAACATCGTTTGAGGAAAGACCTAAACCGAATGGATGGGCCTTTATGGATATAGAAGCAATCACGTCTATTGCGGCATACCCTCCGGCCAGAGCATCCATTACTATGGTTATGCTTGCTTTCAGGGACTCGAGGTACGCGGAGGCAGTTTCAAATATGTTGTAATCGCCTATTTTAAAAGCGCAGGCAACGTTTAGGAAGAGCGGAAGAAGCAAAAGGACTATGAAGGCAGTTGCGCCTATTTCATAGATTTCTCCCTTAACCCAAACATCTGTATTCGGATTGCTGGTAAGCTTTCCCCAGAAATAAAAAAATAGGATATAGAATGAAGAAACGATGAGGGCTAGGAAGGAGAGGCCGAGAAAATCAACATTTGGAGGATTGCAGGCTGTGAGCACAGCTGGTTCCGGCGGCGGAAGAACAGGAAGCCCAACAGCAAGAACGATCATTCTCACACCTCATATTATTTTCGTAAGGGCAGATACATTTATATCTGTTCCCAACAGCTTTCCAAGCTCCATGACAAATGTAAGCGTTATGAATACATTAAGGGCAGGAAGGAACATGCTTACTATAAAGATAAGGAATACTGTATCCAGGAGGGTGTTCTGAAGAAGCCAAACGAGCCAAGCTATGATGATGGCAATGGCAAACGCACCCCTTGTATATAATGCAAGAAGGCCTGCAAGAATAATGCCAATTAAAACGGTCGGGGCTTCGCCAAAGAAAAAATTTTTCACCTGCCCTAAGAAAAGGTCGTAGTTTGTAATGCCGGATGTCGCTGCTTTTCCTATCTGCATCTCATATATATCATAATTAATGGTTAGGAGAAGTGGGTAGAGGAAGTACATCCCTATGGCCAAGGCTATCAATGTATTTCCAGCATCCTTTGTTATGGAAAGGCTTCTGAACAAAACCCCGAGCGGAAGGATGAAGCTTAGCCACCATGTTTTTATCATGCAGAGAATAGCGCCCATCGTAGTCCATTCTATAACAATAACGGCAAGCATGTTGGAGCTTTGGAATATCATATCTACAATGGGCTTGAGCGCAGGGCCGATGCTTATTGTAAACTTTATGAGCGTCACGCCCGGGATGATAGGAATGTAGATCGTAAGGGAGTAAAGAAGGTATATAATGGTTGAAAAGATAGTAAAAATACCTATGTTGCCAAGGACATGCTTAAGGATCTTCTGGTTGTACTCGATTGCCTCATTTAGGTAGTAATATCCTCCGGAGGAGTTTACAAAAGCATAAAGAAAGCTTATAGCAAAGATTATGAAAACTGTTGTCGCAACCTCATCTATCTTTATCCTTAAGATTGCATCAGTTATTGGATAGTTCAAAAGCTTTCCACCCAAATATGCAGCGGTGTAGAAAAATATTACAACAACCATAGCGAGGTAGGAAAGGCCGAACACATCCAGCATACTCTCTGGCTCTTCGCATTTTCCGAGTCGCGCGGTGGCATCTACCATTTCTTGAATCTTTTCCTGAGAGGTGAGCTGTTCGATTTGCGATAGGTTGGATGGCGCAGGATAATTTGAGGAGATTTGCTGGGAATACGCTAGCGGTAGGATTAGGAGGGAAAGGGCAAAGAGCACAAAAATAATTTTCTTATCCATTTTCCCACCTCATATAAAGTGCGTAAGCCCGGCAATCTCTACATCCCCTCCGAGCAACGGGGAAAGGCCTTTTGTTCCAGCAATCATCGCCATGAGCGCCATGAAAGAAAAAACTGTTGTAAAAAAGAGGAGGTTCGCAAGCATCTCAAACATTATCTCCGAGATAAACACTTTATTATCATAGACAAAAGGGGAGAGAATGCCGTAATTCCATGCCTGCGCGCCGACCCTTGAGATGCAGACAAGGTTTCCAAGTAGTTCTGGGGCAGAAAGAAGGTAGTCGAGAATCGCTCTTGTAGCTCCGGGGATTGAAATGTCAAAGCTTGAAAATTCTCTGTTTATTTCTTGGAGATTCTGGCCTAGGCCAGCCTCAAGCTCTTGCGTATTCATCTCTTCAAGTTTTCCGCTCTTTATATAGTCGTTGTAGAGTTTAAGTTTCTCATCAAACTCCTTATCATACCCTACGCTGTTTCCGAATATGCTAATCGTTCCGAAGTAGGAGTTGAACTTCGCAATCCTCATGCCGGCAAACTTCTCAACAGGGTCAAGGGAGTGATATATTCCGCTTCCGAAAACATAGAACATCGGGAAGACAAAGTAGAGCATAAGCCCAATGGCCATCATAAGGCCTCCGAGCTTTCTGGTCGGCCCAAGTATTCTCAGCGCAAAACCAACGCCGATAAACGCTGGCATCACGGACTTTATGAAACCGAGGATGGCTGCCTGCAACAGTGTAATCACGCCAACCCTGATAAGCATTTCCGTAATGTTCTGCATTAAGAAGTTGAAGGGGCCGACAAAAAGAGGGCAGAGGCTAAAGCTTATGCTCCCGCCAATATCTTCAAGCTGGAGTGCAATAACACTATAGCTTATGCTATCAAGGAACATTGTTATAGAACTAACCTTAGAAATCTCAGTGTATAGATACGCAATTTCGCCGTATATCTCGCGCATGTAGGTTTGAGCCATGGTGAGAAAAATGGGCTCATTATCCCTCTCACTAAGGGCAAAAAGATAACCTTGCGGGTCTAAAGACTTTGCAATATCATTGCTCAGCCCTATCATAACCATCCATGAGGAGGCGATGAGAATACCAAGAACCCCGGAATAAAATATTTCATAAACCTCAAACCTACCCCATCCCTTTATCCTTTCGTCGCCTAGGGCAGTGCCTACCATGTACGCAATGGAAGAAAGGAAGACGGAGATGCCGAATGCTGCGCCAATTATCGCAAACGGAACAAACTCCAAAGGAACCTGAATCATCTCCAACCACCTAAATCTATTGTTTTCCACTCGAGCGCTTTTTGCAGGCCGGTTGTGGCTGAGATGGCAATAGTCATAGCAACTGATGGAATCACAAGGATCTCAACAGAAAGATGGCCGAAGTTGTCCAAAAGAGAATGGAACAAACGCGGTGTGAGCGTGAGAATCATCGGCATCGTTGTGCCTATCAACTGCGGGATATAAGATGTTTCCAACACGCCGGACATGCTCCATCCATGGATTTTGTATATCTCATCAAGCGCCTGGAAAGATAGAATGTACATAAGCGGGAATATTACTTTAAAGGAGAAGCCAAGGGCTATTAGAAGGTTGCCGCTTGTCCTTGTCGGCGGGAAAAACCTTAAGAGAAGGCCCGCAGCGATCAAAACATCCGTAATAACATCGAGAATATGGAAAAGCATAATTTGAACAGAAAGGCTTGCAAAAGCAGCCATGTACCCAAACTCAAGAATCCTTACTGGTTGGGAGTAGATTTCAAGACCTGGATAAACCTTAAAGTTTATTCCCCAGGCAGAAGGACCGAACCTGTGCCTGAACTGGCTCCAAAAAATAACATTATGGTCTAAGTAGGTCAGCTGAATGAAGGCCGGAAGAAGGCGCTCCTTCACAACATCATTCAGCCTGTTTTCAGAGTAGTTTATTATGTTTGTGCCTACGTATGAGTCCGCGATAAAGCTCACGGTGTTGTATATTCCGTATATAACTATAAGAAGGATGATCCCCCAGGCAAGCTCGTAAAGCTCAACCTTTGCCCATGCCTCCCATTCCGGCTTTTTTGCAAAGCTCGCGAACATAAACGCTAAGGAGATAACAGAAATCATGATGCCTATGGCAACAAATATTAATGGGTTCATCCTCCGGTCACCTTTGTAATGCCGAATATCCTGAGCTCTCCTCCTATGAGCATCGCGATATTCCTGTACATGGTGATGCTTATCGTAATCTCAAGCACAAATATTGTAAATATTATTGCAACCTGCTCTGCAACTATGGAGACCCATTTTAAAGAAATCAACAGGGTTGGAAGGACCCACCCAGCCGGGCTCATTAGAGGCACGCCCGGTGTGAACAGCGTCTTTAAAGTAGAGCCGACAAGCCTTAGTATGTTTGCAAATCCCTCGCTAAGGTTGCTGACCACTCCAGCAATATTACGAACCTTCATCAGCAACTGAGTAAGTATATCCCACAGTCCTTTCTCACCGCTCACAGAGGTTGTTTGGCCCGGCTCGAGATATTCATTCTGCCCTTGGGATACATCTTTACCTAAGTATCCAGAGAAATCAGAAAAGACTTCTTCATCGGTCTGCCCGGTTATTAATGGGTTTTTTGGAAGGGTCGGCGGGGCTATCCTATGGCTTTCATATGTTGTGACCAAGTAATCCGTAAAAAGAACAGAGAGCGGATAGACGAAAAAAACTGTTATTGCTAAAGCGACTATGCTTGAGCCGGTCTTCCTTGTGAGCGGAAATGCTCTAAGGAAAAAACCAAGAGGCATGAGATAGAGCATGCCTGCTGGGGCGAAGTCAAGGAGGGCATACCTTCCTGCCGCAAGCGTCAGACCATATTGAAGGGGCTCAAGGGTTTTGTGAAGAACAGTGAGGGTGTTGGAAAGCCCAAGAAGAGGAGAGCCCCCTATTTCTAATGAACCATACTCGGCCTGTACAAATACGAAAATGCCGGTTTGTGAGATACTGCCAAGGCCAAAGTCAAATCCCATTATTTCCAAGTATCTGTCCAAAAGCATCCAAAAAAAACTTTTTACAGAAAGCCTTGCCAGCGAAATAAAATCTATGCCAAGGCCAAGAATGATAAGATTGTATAAGACAATAACGGCGATGAATATGCCTATCGTTCTGAGAAGGGAGAGAACCTCTTCCTTTCCACGTGCGTATGCCTGGGGGCTGTTCATAAAATTCCCCCACATGTAATGCAAAGCAGCGTAGAGAACATGGACGCCAAAAGCTATGGCTATAAACGGCATGGCCACAGAAAGGTAGTCATTAAGAGTTGGTATTGCCGGCATCGGTATTTCTTGGAACAACAATATTTAAAATGATTGTTCTGCTTAAGTTGATTATGCGTACGATTTTGATTGCTTTTACCATGCTAACCCTTCTTCTCTTGCCCGGTTGCATACAGGTTGGGAATTGCAAAGGAAGGGCAGAGTGCTACACAAAAACCGCTGTGTATTATGCGCTTATGGGGGATAAGCAGAAAGCACAGGAGTGGTGCAGGGGTATCATAAAGGATCCGGACATCAGCGTAACTATGGAGAATTTGGAGTATAACAATTGCATAATAGAGGTTGCAAAAACCTTAGGGGACAAAAACTTTTGCGCAAATGCTGAAGAGCATTTCAACCTTCCTCAGAGCTTCCCAGTTTCAAACGTAAAAGAGTTTTGTGAAAAAAGCGTGGAGCGGGAACAGCTTAGACAACAAAGCCTTCTTAACCCAAGGGAAGCCTACAAACACACCTGCCCATCCGCTATTCTGATATTTTCAGTCCTTCCCCTTTCCATTTTATTCATGAAAATTTACGGGAGATAAAAATCTTCGCTATTTCCATAATAACTATTGCCCCAACCGCAACAAGAACCGGAAGGAGATATTCTGAAAGAGTTATTGGAACAACCTGGATGTAAGAGGAGAGCGGGGTAAAAATAATTATATTGAGAAGGAAAAACTCCCAGAGAACTGCGAGCAAGAGCCATTTGTTTCCAAGAAGATTAATCGAAAAAATGGATTTTTCTATTGATTTTGAGTTGAACGCGTTTGCAAGCTCTGCGAGGACCATGCCAACAAGAACAACCGTTCTTGCCTTTTCTATTCCATATGGAAGGGAGAGGGAAAAAAGGGCAAAAAGGGAAAGGGTAAGGTAAACAACGAATAAAAACATGCCTGGTTTCATACCATGGAAAATGCTCTCTTTTTTCGGCCTTGGCTTTCTTTTCATCACATCCTTCTCTGCCGGCTCAAGCCCAAGGGCTATGGCTGGAAGGCCATCTGTGGCGAGGTTTACGTAGAGGAGGTGGATTGCTAAAAGAGGAACCGGAAGCCTGAAAATTGCCGTGATAAACATCAGCGCTATCTCAGCGATGTTGCAGGAGAGCAGAAAGAAAAGGTACTTTCTTATATTATTGTATATTGTCCTTCCCTCTTCTATTGCTGAAACTATTGTCGCGAAATTATCATCAGCAAGAACCATCGCGCCGGCTTCTTTTGTCACATCAGTGCCGGTTATTCCCATCGCGACCCCAACATCTGCTGTTTTCAGGGCTGGCGCATCGTTTATCCCATCCCCGGTTACCGCAACAACATATCCCTTTGCCTTTAATGCCTTAACAATGCGAAGTTTTTGTTCAGGGGAAACCCTGGCAAAAACAGCAGCCTCATCAACAACATCCTCAATCCTCCTTTTCTCAAGCTCTGCGCCATCGTATACCCTTCCCTCCAAACCTATCTGCCTCGCGACAGCCTCGGCGGTTGCCCTCTGGTCGCCGGTGACCATTATCACCCTTATCCCTGCTTCTTTGCAAACGGCTATCGCATCCTTAACCTCAGGCCTTGGCGGGTCTATCATCCCCTGTATTCCCACGAAAATAAGGTCTTTCTCATCCTTTTCATCGTATTTATTCTTCTTGCCTATTTCCCTGTAAGCCATCGCAAGGACGCGGAGGGCGCCCGATGCCATTTTTCTATTCTGCTTCAAGATTTCCTGTCTCGTTTTTTTAGTTAGCGGCTTTTTCTTATTCTCGATCAGAATGTATTTGCATCTTGAAAGAATGGTTTCCGGTGAGCCCTTTGAGTAGAGGAAATACCTTTTTCCGTTTTTGTTTACCGTGCTCATCATTTTTCTATCTGAGGAAAAGGGAATCTCATACACCCTTTCCTCGCTCTTCTCAAGCTCTTCTTTGAAAAACCCGGCCTTCGCGGCTGAAACGAGAAGCGCCCCCTCTGTAGGGTCGCCGTGGATTCTCCATTTTCCATCCTCCTTCACAAGATGGGCGTTGTTGCACAACGCACCTATTTTTAGGGTGAGGTAGAGCGACCTTGCGGTCTCATCAGAGGGGTGGATTGGTTTGCCGTTGCAGAGGATTTTTCCCTCTGGTGTATACCCTACTCCCTTTACATGATACCATCTAGAAGAGAAAATCTCCTTTACTGTCATTTCATTTTTCGTGAGCGTTCCGGTTTTATCCGTGCAGATCACATCCACAGAGCCGAGCGCCTCAACTGCATCCAGCTTTCTAACTATGGCATTTCTCTTTGCCATCTTCCTCATCCCCAAAGCAAGGGAGGTTGTGACAACTGCCGGGAGGGCCTCCGGAACTGCGGCAACCGCAAGCGCAACGGCCCATATGAAAACAGAGAGCGGGTCTCCCATCCCAACTATATACTCAACAGTCGCAACGATGAAAACAACGAGAAGCGCGGCAGCTCCAAGAAGCCTTCCAACCTCCTCCATCTTTGTTTCCAAAGGTGTTTTCGGTCTTTCCTCCTCTTCCAGCATCTTTGCAACCTTTCCAAACTCTGTCTCCATGCCGGTTGCGTAAACAACAGCCTTCCCATGGCCGCGCACAACCATTGTTCCGGCAAAAACAACATTTTTCCTCTCTGTAACCGGAACAGTTGTCTTTATTTTCTCTGATGTTTTTTCAAGAGGTGTTGATTCTCCTGTCAAAGGTGCCTCATCAACCCTTAGCTCAAACCCCTCCACAACCCTTGCGTCGGCAACAACCCGGTCGCCCTCTTCTAAAAAAAGAATGTCTCCGGGGACTATCTCTTCTGCATCAACCACAACTATCCTTCCATTCCTTATTACCTTCGCTTTCGGGGCAGAGAGTTTTTTCAGCTCCTCTATGGCTTTCTCTGCCCTGTACTCCTGCACAAAACCAAGAACAGCGGCGAAGAAAACTATTATACCTATTACAACAGAATCCACAATCTCTCCTATGATTGCAGAGATGAGGACCGCAACGAGAAGGATGAGGATTAGAGGGCTTTTGAACTGCTCTAAGAACTTCAGAATCAACGGCGGTTTTTTCTCCTCCTTGAGTTTGTTCGGGCCGTATACCTCAAGCCTCCTTTTAGCGTCATCATCGCTAAGGCCATCTGGAGATGTTTGAAGTTTTTTGTAAACCTCTTCTGTTTTTAGATTATAAATTTCCACATGGTCTTTTGAAGCGTTAATTTAAAAAACGTAGGGCGGAGGTATTTTTATGAAGCTCGAAATTTTCGAGGGAGTGTACGAGCCAGCTGAGGACAGCTTCATGCTCGCCGAGCATGCAAAAAAGCTTAAGGGAAAAATCCTCGATATGGGAACTGGCTGCGGAATCGTTGCGCTCACGAATGCAAAAGAGAACAGAAAAAATTTTGTTGAGGGGTGCGATGTGAATGAAAAAGCAGTGGAGAATGCAAAGCATAATGCAAGAATAAACAGGATAAAGAATGCGAGGTTTTTTGTTAGCGACCTTTTTGAGAATATCCCAAAAAACAAAAAATACGATTGGATAGTTTTCAACCCTCCCTATCTTCCTACCGGAAAGAATGAAAAAATAAAAGGGGGACTGAACGCGGCATTTGATGGAGGCAGGAGCGGAAGGAAAGTGCTGGATAGGTTTTTGAAAGGGTGCAAAGAACACCTGAAGAAAGGCGGTGGGCTCATGCTCCTCTCCTCTTCTCTAAACGGGCATGAAGAAACATTGAAAAAGCTTGAGAGAATGGGGTTCAGGGTTGAGGTTCTATGCGAGGAAAGGTTCTTCTTTGAAAGGCTCTATGTGGTGAGGGCTCAGAGCACAATGTAGACATTCCCTGCCTTCCCAACGGTGAGGGCGGTTTCTCCTGAGAATTTGAATGTTTTCGCAACCCCCTTTACTACTTTTATTTTCATACCGGGCTTTACAAACTGCCCGCGGCCCTCAAACAGATAAACAACACCCTCGCTTCCTTCTCCATCGCGCACAAGAACCCTTGTGTAGAAATCCTTTTTTGTTTTTGTTTTTTGGTACTCACCATGCTGGACATCAACAACAAAAAGCTCATCTGTATTTATGTTTCTCATCCCATCCTTTATCTCTGTCAGATGGGTAATGTGAACCTGTTTGAACCTCTTCTTTGCAACGCTGAAGGCAAGGTCTATCTGCTCGCTCATGTATCTCTTAAGCCTCTTCATCTCTCTTAACATTATGTTCTCATCCCCTTCGCTTTCTCTCATAACATCCATCGCATAGCGAAATATACCCCCCTCTAAGCTTTCTGGTTTCTCGGCGACCTTCTCGACATCTTCGGCCTCTTCCTCTTCTTCATCTATTCTCTCGAGCTCTTCAACCTTTCCTATGGAGCCCATCTCCTCCTCAGCCATGCTTCCAATAGCATCAAGGTAGCTTGTGAGAAGGCTCTGGACCTTTTTCTCATCAACCTTCTTCTCAATAACATTGTCGTATATGCGCTCTATCGCCGGCATCATCTTTGCTTTTATCCTTTCCCCTTTCTCTTTTCCAAGCTTTTTCTCGAAAAGCTTTTCTATCGGATCAAGAAGCTTTTTCCTTTTTGTTGAAGGTGCGGGAATCTCTTTCTTCGGCCTTTCTGCACCGGCTTCAAAAAGTTCTGCAAAGGAGAGTGTTTCCGTTGTCTCGCTATTCCTTTTCTCCTCTAATATCTTTCTGGCCGTCTGGCTAACCTCTGGCTCTTTATCATAACTAAGCTCCAGAAGGGCAAATATGGCAGCCGGGTCATCTATCTCCCCTAGTTTAACAGCCGCCTCCTTTCTTACACTTGGGGATTCATCAAAGGTAAGCGAAATCAACCTTTCAAGCTCTTTTCTTTTCATCAAAATGATATTCCATGCTAACATTTTTTAAGATTGCCACTGCTCTCAGAGATAAGACGGAAAACTTTCAGGAGGGAGCGGGCCTCCTTTTGTGTAAGCATGGATTTTGAGAGAACCTTTTTCCATGAAGCATTTACCCTGCGCGGGTTTCTGAGCTGGTAGTGGGAAGAGATCTGCTTGAAAAGAAGCTCAAGTGTTTTTCTTTCCTCCTTGCTTGCGAGCGTTTCCACCTTTCCTCTGCCTTTTTCTCTGCACCGCGAGAGTGAATAAAGGATTATGGCTGCGGCATGGGAGAGGTTGAACACCGGGTATTCTGGGTTTGCCTCTATAGAAAGGACAAAATCGCACATCTCCATCTCCTCAGCGCTAAGACCCATCCCTTCCCTTCCGAATAGGATGGCGGTGCGTGAGGAGAGATAGGGTTTGGCGCGTTTGATGAAATCCCCGAGCATAACCATTCCCCTGTCTGTTTTTTTGTATTTTCTCAAAACACCCGTGGTCCCTATCACATAATCAAAATCCTTTATTGCCTCATCGAGGGTTTTGAAAACTCTTGCATTTTTCAGAACATCGGTTGCGTGCTTTGAGAACATTACGGCTTCCTTTCCTATCCTACACTTTGGGTTCACTAGTATAAGGTCTGAAAATCCGGTGTTTTTCATAACGCGGGCAACCATACCAACATTGCTTTCGTGCTCCGGCTCAACAAGAACAACAGAGAGCATACTTCCCTCTTATCCTCATGCTTTTTAAAACTATTGGGAAACAAGATAGATAAGTATAGAAAAGAATGACAGATTATGTGATGGCATGGCTGAGGAAATAGAAGAAAGAATAAAGCAGCTTGAGGAAGAGAAGAAAATGCTCATAGAAGAGATAAAGGAGCTTAACAACCGCCTCAGGTACAAAACTATGGAGCACAAGGCACTCCTCCCATTCGTTGAAAAAACAAAGGATGTAAGGGTAGACAACATCATAAAGCAACTGAAAGGACTTGAGTTTAAGGTTGCCACACAGGCGCACACCCCGCAGATGGAGAGAAACCTTGTGAAAAAAATAATGGAGCTTGAGAAAGAGCTCTCAAAACACAAAGGGGTTTTTAGAGCAAGGAAAAAATTGAAGCTTATTGAGAGCGACCTGAATGAAATAAAGAAAAAAATAGAAGAGGTAGAAGGGAAGTTAAAAGCGATAAGAAAGGAGCTGAAAGGGCTTTATGAAAAACTGAAGATTAAGAAAGCGGCTGAGAAAAGGGGGATGACATACGGAGAAAAAACAGACCACATGATCACGCTAGAGGATGTTGTGGTAGTGGAAAAGAGCGAGAATAATGGGAAAAAGAAAAAATAGAAATCGGCTAATTTCTAGGCTTTGGGACAGAATTTTATTTCCTTTTAGTTTTTTACCGCTTTTTTATTTGTTTTCTTATAAAACGAATATGGAATTGGATGAACTTAATCTATGGTGGACCGAAAAACAAGTGCCTCGACAACTTGTGCCAGCAACGCAGGCAGTTTTGTTTTAAAGGACTGTAAATAATCCGTTTCAATTTTTATTTTTGTCCCACAGCCTATTTCTAGTAAGGTTTAAAAACAATCAGCAATATTCTGTATCATGGCGGATTATGTAGAGACGCCCTCAGAAACAGAGAAAAAAGAGATGGAGGTATGGAAATACAAAAAGTACATCTGCCAGGTTAAAGTAATAGATATTTATACCGGAAAAAGGATAATAGTTTTGAATGATAGGGAAGCGATGCAGAACGAGATTTATACCGGCAACAGGGTAGGACTGAGGGTAAGGGGCGAGGACCACACAGCAATCGTGGATCTAAGCAGCGAGATGGTAAAACCAGGGGAGATAGGGGTATTTAAGGATGTGGCAAAGGAGCTGGAGCTTAGCGATGGTGATATAATAGAGATCCAGCACATCCCAACACCAGTAAGCCTGGAATCCATAAAGAAAAAATTGGATGGGTATGAGCTTTCAAACGAAGAGATAGAATCCATAATCTCAGACCTCATGGCAAACAAGCTTGATGAGCCCGAGCTTGCGATGTGGATCGCATCAACATACATACGCGGAATGAGCGATAAAGAAACCGTTGCGCTCACCAACGCGATAGCCGCATCGGGTGAAATGCTCCAGCTTGGGAAGAGCCCGATCGTAGATAAGCATTGCATCGGTGGGGTTGCAGGAAACAGAACAACCATGGTTATCGTACCCATTGTTGCCGCGGCTGGCTTGTACATAGCAAAAACCTCTTCAAGGGCCATCACATCCGCAGCCGGAACAGCGGATACTTTTGAGGTTCTTGCGAATGTGAACATAAAAATGGATGAATTGAGAGAGATTGTAAGCTCTACGCACGGGGCGATAGTCTGGGGTGGGGGGATAAACATAGCATCTGCGGATGACCACCTTATAAAAATAAGAAGACCCCTAAGCCTAGACCCAAAGGGGGTCCTTCTCGCAAGCATACTCGCAAAGAAAAAGGCTGTTGGGGCAGAGCATGTCGTCATAGATATCCCGGTTGGGATGGGGGCAAAGATAGAAGACCTTGAGAAAGCAAAGGCGCTTGCAAACGATTTCATAAAGATAGGAAAAATGATAAACATGAACATAGATGTTCTCATAACAGATGGGTCAGAGCCGGTAGGAAATGGGATAGGGCCTGCGCTTGAGGCAAGGGATGTGATGCAGGTTCTTGAGGGAAAGGGGCCTGAGGATTTAAAGCACAAGAGTTTGCTGCTTGCAGGAAAGCTTCTTGAAATGGCCGGAAAGGTTGCGAAAGGAGATGGGTATGCTGTTGCTGAGCACTTCATCCTGAGCGGAAAGGCGCTGAAGAAGATGAGGGAGATAATAGAGGCGCAGGGAGGAGACCCAAAAATAACCTCTGAAACAATCCCGCTCGGTGAGCATAAGTACTCTGTAAAAGCCGAAAGGAGCGGAAAGATAGCGCACATAGACAACAAGAAAATATCTAAGATTGCAAGGGCTGCCGGTGCACCAACGGACAAAGGCGCGGGCATATACCTTTACAGGCTCAAAGGGGACAGGGTGGAGAAGGGCGATATTCTTTTTGATATATACGCTGAGAGCGAAGAGAAGCTGGATTTTGCGATAAAGGCCCTGGATGCATGGTATCCAATAGAATTCCAAAGGGTCCTGCTCGGGGAAATAAGTTAAAATACCTTATGGTAATAAACAGAAAGATAAAGGAATAACCCGTCGTAGCTCAACGGTAGAGCGGCCGGCTGTAGTCTCAGCACAGCGCGAATGCGCCTGTGGAAACCGGCAGGTTGGTGGTTCAAATCCGCCCGACGGGAATGGTGGGTGCATGAGGATAAAACAGGTGCTTTTACTTTTTGCGTTGTTTGCAATATTTTTTGCGCAGCAGATAAACATAACGTTTTACTATGGCGTTGGATGCCCGCATTGCGCCAGAACAGAAAGTGTTTTTGAGGAGCTGAAGAAAAACTATACCTTAAACATTGTTGAAAAAGAGGTGTATCAGGATTATGCAAACAGGAACGAAATGTTCGCGCTTTACGAAAGGTTCAACGTAAACCCGTACGCCGGCGGGGTGCCAACAGTTCTCGTGAACAACAAAATGCTTATAATAGGCGAGATGCCGAAGGAATACTGGGAGTATGTTTTTCAGCAGTGCATTGCCGGGAATTGTTTAGAGGGGGTGTACAGCGCGAATGATTTTTCAAAGATAGTAAGCAAGCCGCCTTCTGAATTAACATGGGGCGTTCTGATAGGTGCTGCGCTCGTTGATTCAATAAACCCGTGCACCCTTGCTGTAATGGCGATGCTCCTTGCAGTCATAATTGTTTCTGAGGGAAGGAAAAAGGCGCTCCTAGCGGGAATTGCCTTCACGGCAACTGTTTTTGTGATGTACCTTCTCTTTGGGCTTGGGATTCTAAAGGCCATAACGACAACCGGGCTGACTGAGATATTTTTTACCGTTGTAACGGTGGGTGCGCTTGTGCTCGCGATAATGGAGATAAACGCGTATTTCAATTACAAGCCGGGGTTTTTTGCTGTTGAGATGCCAATGTTCCTAAGGCCTTATGCAAAGGAAGCAATCTCAAAGGCAACATCCTTGCCAGGTGTGGTTGCTGCTGCCATTTTTTGCTCAATATTCCTTCTCCCATGCTCCTCAGGGCCATACCTGATGGTGCTTGGGCTTCTGGCAAAGGAAGTGAGCACGCTTCATCTAATGTACCTAGTAGTTTACAACCTGTTCTTCATCCTGCCGATGATAATGATAACCGCCCTTGTTGTAGCCGGTTATGCAACAGTCCAAAAAATAAGCGAAACAAGAGAGAAATACATAAGAACAATCCATTTGATTTCCGGAATCCTGCTTCTAGGTTTGTTCTTCCTTATGCTCGCGCACCTTTTGGGTTATATCTAGCCCTTGAATTTCAGAACAAGAAATAGATGGTCTTTATCATAAGGCTCCAGCGGGATCTCCTCTTCTATTTCAAAGTACTGCTTTATTTTTTTCTTAACATTCTCAAAAACCTCTTCTGGTTTTTTTGTAACATCTATGCTCTGACTTTTTACGCAGAAAAATGCATACCCTCCTTTTTTCAGGAATTTTTTTGCATTCAGAATCAAAATATCATCCTGGTCCGGCTGCGCAACATCCTGGTAGATCACATCAACCTTTCCTATCTCAGCATACTCTTCAGGTTTTCTAGCATCAGCGAGGATGGGGATGATGTTTTCCCTTTCCTCAGCAACCTCCATGAGAGAACCCATTGCCTGAGGAGAGATCTCAACAGCATATATTCCACCCTTAAGAATGATATCGGAGAGATGGCTTACTGTTGTTCCAGTGGAAGCTCCTAAGTAGAGGAGTTTTGTATTTTTTGAGAACGGAAAATTTTTCAGCCCTTTTCTTATTGCGGCGGCGAGCTTGCTCCTGAATGGGTCCCATCTTCTGTACTCCACCCCGCCAACATTCAAAACCTTCTCCCCATAAACCCTCTTCCCTTTAACCATATTAACAGTGTAAAGCTCCTTCTCCTTCTCAAAAACGCCCGGAAATTTCTCTTTCATGCCACCACATTCCCATCAAATGATGGGCAGGACATTAGAGGAATGGGGAAGCCCGGATCCTCAAACCTTTTCCGATGAAACGCTTTTCCGCCGAAGGCGGAAAGGGGTTTTTTGAACCGGGATCGCGAGCTCCCAAAGCTCGCAGGCTAACCAGATTACCCCACTTCCCCATTCAACTAAAACAGGCACGTTTCATAACGAACCTGTCTCCCTTTGACCTTAGTATTTTAAAGCCAAAACTTTTATAAAGAGAAAGCGCAACGCGGTTTTCCTTCTTAACTTTTAGATAGAGGGGCTCATGGCGTTCCTCAGCATGCTTAACAACAAATGAAAGAAGCTCCGTCCCTATCCCCTGCGCCCTAAAATTCTCTGCAACCCCAAAACCCAAAAGGACAGTTCCGCGTGGGTATCTTCTGAGATGGGCGAAAGCAACTATTCTTGAGTCTTTTTCATACACAAATATCTCATCAGAATCCTTTATGCTAAAAATTGCACTCGGAAATATGCTGGCTATGAGTGTTTTTATACTTTCTTTCTCATCCTTTCTTAAAGAGCGGATCGAACACCCTGCCATAAACCCCACTTCTGCTGATCATAAATCCACAAAATAAACCTCAGCATGGCCATGCCTTATTTCAACAGCAGCCGCCTTGAGCGAGCCAGCAGGAGGGAGCTTAACGCATATCGTTCTTCCAATATTCGCTTTCCCGGTGTGCTCATGCACATGACCAAAGAAAGCAAGCTTTGGTTGTCTTTCTTCTATGATTTTTCTTACAGAAGTGCTTCCTATATGCACCCCAACATCATCAAAAAGACCATAAGGAGGAGAGTGGGTTATGAGGATGGTTTTTTCATCTATAGGTAAGGCGGACATCTGCGCGTAAATCTCTTCTTCCGGCATCTCACCGGGTGTCTTGAAAGGTGTGGGTGGGGAGAAACCAAACCCAACAACATTAAACCCTTCTTTTATCTCAACCCTCTTCCCATGAACCGAGAGTTTTGCCTCCTCGAACATCCTCCTTATCTCCTCGCTTTCGTTGTTTCCAGGAACCCAAAAAGCCTGATGGACGATGGCTATGAAATCCTGGGCATAGCTAATGTTTTTTCCTGTAACATCTCCGGCGACAATCAGGTAATCATATTTCCTGTCCGCCTCTAATATCCTTAGCCTATCAAGAACCATCTCATCGTTGTGCAGATCTGCGATCGCGAGGATGCGGATCATTTGAGAAGCTCCCTCCTTCTCTTATCTATCTCAGCCTTGAGCTCATCTCCTATGAACCCTCCTTTTCCGTAATCCACCTTAAGAGCTATCGCAAGCTTTGCTGCGATGGTGCGGGCGAGCTTTCCCCTAACCTTTTTCGGTGCTTTGCCTATCCACTGATGGAGGAAAAGGATGCCGTGCTTTGGTGGTGAAACCTTTCCCTTGCTCCTGAGATGCTTGAAAAGTGCTTTCTCAGCGCCGAGAACCTGTATCGTTGAGGCAGGGAGTTTGGAAAGTTTCTCAAGGCTTCCTGCATGAGCGATGAGCATAGCAACAATCCTTCCACCGGCAATCTCGGTCGCATTCGGGCAGATTTCCTTGGCAATCTCTTCAATCCTATTTTCATAGTAGGTACGAAGGGAGGAGAGGGAGAGAATCTCAGAGGCAAGTTTTTTTGGCCCGGAGAGGTCAAACTCCTCTGCACCGCTGCTTTTTTTCCCAATCTCGGCGATTCTTTCGGCGTTCTTTCCGGCAACTGCCCTGAGTTTATCAGGATTTATGTTTTTCCTGTCATCTATAGCAAGCACAAGTGAGGCATACTTTACCTTATCCTCGCTCTTCAACTCCGGAAAGTACAGGGAATACCATTCCTCCAACCGCTCACCAAGAATGTTTATTACCTCATCCAGCGACTCGAGCGTTCTCTCTATGTTTGCAAGGTATGCGTCCTTTTTCTCACCGGCTTCCCTTATCCCGGCCTTTGCTTTCTTCATAAATTTTTCCCTTAGCTTCATAAAAATCCCAATAATTCTTTATATATCATCTTTATAAAGTTTTTCTGATAAAAGAGAAGCATGGAGATAAATGAGGAAAAATTGATAAAGGAAACCATAAAAAATGGTGGGGTGCTGGCCCTTCTCTACTTTGATGTTCATGGAACGGATAAAGAGAAGATAAAGGAATTCTCAACCGGGTTCATAAAAAGAATGCTGCATGAGCCCGGCATAGTATATGTCAAAGGGGAGATAGATGAACCCATACAGAACAACGATGTGATATCTACTGCAATAGAGGTTAAGGTTCTCGCGAACAGCATGCCGGCGCTCACAAGATTTGTTGGGAAGTATAACCCGTTCTCGCTCGAGATACTCGAGCCTGAGGAGATTAGGATGAGCATAGCAGATGCACACGAACTCCTTCTCTCCGTCTCCTCTATGGTTTTCGACCACAAAAAATACATCCTTGAAAGGGTCGCAAAAAAAGAGGATGTGGAAAGAATGAAAAAAGAGCTGGAAAACAGGATAAGGCTCGGAAGGATGCTCCTCGAAAAAAGCAGAAAAAAAGAGTGATGGTTATGGAGATAATAAAAACCGGTATAAAGGGGCTTGACAAACTCCTCGGCGGCGGTATACCTAAGGGAAGCGTGGTTACGGTAAGTGGGCCTACGGGTTGCGGGAAATCTATACTTGGGATGAACTTTATCATAGGAGGGGCTGAGCAGGGAGAAGCAGGCCTTTACATTCCAATAGAAAACACAAAGGAAGAGGTGCTGGATCAGATGAAGGAGTTTTCATGGAATATAGATTTTCTAGAAAAAGCAAAAAAGATTTTTTTCCTCGATTACCCGCCACATGAGGTCGATCAGTTTATCTCGAAGATGAACCCGGTAAGGGAGCTCATAGAAACGATGGGTATAGAAAGGGTTGTGATAGATTCCATAATGCCCATAGCCCTTCAGTTCAACACGGATTTAGAAAGAAAGAGAGGGTTTATGAGGTTTATAGAGAACATAAAAAAGTGGAACACAACAACGCTCATAATAAGCGAGGATACGCCGGCAACAACCCAGGATGTCCTACCGGCAACAAAGTATGGTATTGAGACGCTTACGGATGGATGGATACACATCCACTATGTATTCTATGAGGGAAGAAGGGAGAGGATGATCGAGGTATTGAAGATGAGAGGGGTAAAGCATGAGAGAAGAATGGCCCTCATGGAGATAGGAAAAGGTGGGGTAGTGGTTGAATTATAAAGTTATAAAAGTTTATGCTGAAATTCTTTTGTGGTTAAGATATACTTCAGGCATGAAAAGCTCAGGAAATACCAGGATGCGCTCGTGAAGGATGTGTACGAGGCAATAGAAAAAAAGAAACATATCCTTGTGCATGCACCGGTTGGGCTGGGAAAAACAGATGCTGTCCTAAGCCCTGCAATCACCCATGCACTCGAAAAGAATCTTAATGTGTTCTTCCTAACCCCGAAAATTTCCCAGCATAAGATAGCGCTCGATGTTGTGAAGGGGATTGAGGAAAAGTATGGGCTAAATATACCGGCGGTTGATGTGGTAGGCAGGAGGTATATGTGCATCCATCCTGCCCTGGAAGATCTTGACCAGGATTCTTTCTACCAGGCATGCGAAAAGATGAGAAAAAAGGAGCTCTGCCCATACTATGAAAAGGCGCGCGGGTACACGAGAGTGCAACAGGAGAAGGCCAGGGAGCTATTCAAAAAAATTTTCAGAAGCGCATACAGCCATCTGGAAGTGATCGAGATGGGAAAGAGGCATGAGGCATGCCCTTATGAATGGACGCTTGAGCTCGCAAAAAAGGCACGGGTGGTGATTGCGGATTATTTCCACATTACAATCCCAAGTGTGCGGCAGCTGTTCCTCCTGAAGACCAAGAAAACCCTCGAAGAATCCATAATAATAGTGGATGAGGCACACAACCTTCCAAAAAGGGTGCGCGACCAGCTCTCAACAACAATAAACTCATTCATGATGAGAAGGGTGGACAAGGAGATGAAACAGCTTGGGCTGGAAAACGCAAAAATGGAAAAAACTTTCAACGAGTGGGCGAAGGAAAACATAAAGGATAAAGAGGAGGTAATGGTGGGGAAAAAGGATTTTGATTCTTTTATAGGGCATTACAACATGGGGATAGAAGAGATGGCGGATTACTTCGAGACAATCGGGCTGGAGTGGGTGGAAAGAACAACAAGAAAGAGTTATTGCTTGAAGCTTGCGAAGTTTTTGAGAAACTGGCAGGGCGAGGAGATATCGGCTGTGAGGATTTTGAGAAAAAAATCAGGGTATTTTTCTTTGAGCAAAAAATTCCTGGACCCGAGCGTATCCACATCAGAGCTTGGGAATGCATACTCCTTAATACTCATGAGCGGAACCCTCCTTCCTCTTGAAATGTACCGGGATATTCTCGGGCTTGGGGAAGAGAGAACAATGATGAAGCAGTATGGCTCCCCTTTTCCGAAAAGCGATAAACTGAACATAATAGTAGAAGGGCTAACAACAAGGTATAGCCGGAGGAATTTTGAGGAGTATGAAAAATTCGCAGAGAGGATAGATAGCATAGCAAAGGCAACGCCTGGCGGTGTGGCTGTGTTTTTTGCATCCTACAAGGTTATGAACAACGTGCTTCCCCTCATAAAAACAAGGCCTATCTTTGCGCAGAGGGAAAGGATGAAGCCGAGGGAACTTTATGAAATATTCAGGAGGTTCAGTGAGGAGGGAGGGCTACTCTGTGCAGTGCAGGGCGGCTCGCTCTCAGAAGGCGTGGATTACAACAGAGGGCAGATAAAAACGGTTATTATTGCCGGGATTGCACTTGAGGAGATGGGGCTTGAGGTTGAGGCGCTCATAGATTACTATCAGGAGAAATTCGGGAAAGGATGGGAGTACGGCTATATCTACCCGGCTGTTATGAAAGCCATGCAGGCTGCTGGAAGGGCTATAAGGAAGCACGGGGACAGGGCAGTTGTCGTTTACATGGATGAGAGGTTCAAATGGAAAAACTACAAAAAATTATTCCCTGCTGATGAGAACTTTGTTGTTTCAAGCGAGCCAGAAAAATATGTGAAGAGGTTTTGGGAAAGAACTAGTCAACAACATCAATAAGCCTTGCCCTTTCTATCTCCGCCTCCCCCCTTATCCCATCCCATTTTATCCTCCACTTCTCAATTTTTATTCTTTTTTTGAAGAAGGGCGCATAGGCAACAAAGGTTTCCCCTTCCCCTCCTTCTAGAAGGGGGTGGATGGGGTATTTTGTTTCCAACTGCTTGAAAGGTTTTCCGAGAAGCTCTTTCCCAAGCCCTTCTGCAGAAACAGAAACAATGTAGGTCTCAAAGTATTCCAAAACCTCGGGTAAAAGCTGCCTCTCTTTATGCCACAGAAAAGAAAAGGTTGGAATGCCAAGCTCTTCGCCAAGCATGTCTATTCTCTGTTTTTGGTATTCGCTTGCGATCGCACCGCTCACAACTCCATCGAACTTGTCTCTTTCAAGGAAATTTCTAACCCCATCAAGCTCATCGTTGCTCTCAACAAAATGATGTTTTAGGCCCATTGCCTTTGCCTGCATCTGCGTGTATTTCAAATTCGGCTTGTGGAACATCATGCTTTCTTCTCCCGGAAGAACGGTAATGAGCTCTGCATCCCATCCGCTGGAAAGCGCGCAGAAAACAGAAAAAACAGAGTCCTTCCCACCGGAAAAAAGAACAGCAACCCTCATCTTCTTTTCTTCCCGCCAAAGAGTGCATACCCAACAAGTGCAACGAGAACTATGAAAAGAAGCGCGAGCAATGGGTAGACGGATGTTTTCTTGTTTTCTTCCTCAATCAAACTGCTTGCGCTCTGCAAATAAGAGTAGGCAAGCTCAGGGTCCTTTTCCTTGTACTCAATAGCTTTCTGATAGTACTCCTTTGCCTTTGAATAGTCTGTAAGAAGGGGCGGGTTTGCAATCTTTTGTTCTATCTCAGTAAATGCCTCTTCAGGTATTTTTGTTATATTCCTAACAGGCTTGGTTTCGTTCTTTTCTTCGGTTATATTCAAGATTGGTTGGGTTTGCTGCTCGGTTTTCAAAAGCTCAAGCGCGAGATCAAAATCTTTGTTTTTAACAGCCTTCTCTATATCTTTCTCGTTCCACCTTCCATTCGCAAGGGAAAGCATCCTAGCAGAGATCGCATTTTCTAGATACCTCGTCTCGTTCAAGATGTCATAGGATTTGAATTTCTGGAGATAGAAATAAGCCTCCCCAGGTCTGTTTTGTTCATATTTTGCCTGAACAGAATCGTAATAATCTATGATGTTCCAGTTTCCCTGAACCCCTATCTCCTTCCCTATATAATAGAGGTTTTCATAGTACTCAACATCATCAAGATACTCCTTCATCTGGAGGAATATATACTGGAAGGGGTTTAGCCTTTCATAGTTGAACCTCTGTATCTTTCCATCCTCCTGCGCAATGTACATAGTATCGTTGACAACCACCACCCCAACAGGCGCATTTATGGTGTATGAAAAAACAGGGTAGCAGTCCTTTGTAAACCACACTATCTCGTTTCCTTTTCTATCAACAACATAGACATAATCGCTATCAACAAAAACATCGTATGCGCTCTCCATCATTATGTTTGTCTTTCCGCATATATCATAAAGGCTGAGGTTCTCATAAAGCACCTGAACCCTTCCGTTGTTATAATCCGCTATGTAAAACTTTCCATCATAGTAGAATATTCCCTTCGGAGAATCGAACATGAGGTTGTACTCCCCTTTCTGGCCGACAAAATTAAGGACAGCGCCATCATCGGCCATAACAACAATCCTGTTTTCTTTCTCATCCGTAAGGTAGAGGAGGTCTCCGAGCTTCCATATTCCATATGCGCCATCGTATGTTCTGATCTGCTTCATAGAGGGGGCTTTTTTCCATATGCTCCCGGACTTTGTGAAGTACATATACCCCCGCTCATCCACAAAAACATCCCTCACACCGCTCAACTCATCGTATGTTTTCTTATCCATATCCTTATCCTGTATATTATAAACGAAGTAGCCGGAGAGGTCCGGGCTTATTATGTATATCTTTCCGTTCGCGTAGAATATAGAGCGGATGGATTCAAGCTCCTCATCCTCTATGGCACCAGTGGATGTAAGCGCTATCCCGAACTCGGCAAAGGCCAACCCAAAGAACAAAAATGCCACTAAAAGGTTTTTAACTCTCATGCTTCAAATTTGAAAGGAAAATAATAAAAATGTGATGGAATGGGAAGGATAAAGGCTTTGGTATTTGATGTGGATGGGGTGCTGAAAAGGGGGAGAACGGCCATAGATGGCGCTGTGGAGATCGTGGAGAGGATAAGGAAGGAGTACGGGGTTTTTGTGCTCTCGAACAACTCCTCTTACTCCAGAAGGTCTTATGCCGAACATCTAAGGCAGATCGGATTTTATTTCTCAGAAAAAGAGATATATGTATCCTCCCGTTCAACCGCTCTTTATATCAAAAAAAGGTTCAGCCCAACCCCTGTTTACACTATAAGCACAGGTGGGCTTACAGAAGAGATAAAGAACATGGGTTTTAGGGTTGTGGATGGAAAGGAAGGGGAAAGGGCCGGGATTGTGGCGGTTGGGTTTGACAGCGGCGTGGATTACAGAAAACTTTCCATTGCCTTTAGGGCTATAAAGAACGGTGCGTTTTTTATTGCTACGAATGAGGACAAATTCTACCCGGTTGAGGACGGCGAGCTTCCAGGGGCTGGGTTGAGCGTAAAAGGCCTGGAGTTTGCAACAGGAGTAAAGCCGGTTGTGATCGGAAAGCCAAACCTCTACATGCTAAATGAATTGCTTAAAGAGAGCGGGTTGAAAAAAAGCGAGGTGCTTGTTGTAGGCGACAGCGAGGAGACAGACATAAAAATGGCGAATAAAGCAGGGGTGAAAAGCGTTCTCATAGGAAAGGCCAGAAAGTATTCGCCAACCTATGAGATAAAGAGCATAAGGGAATTACTTGGGGTTTTGCATAGATAAACCTAGCAAAAACGGAAATTATCCGGGGGGGTTGGTTTATTATTTGAAAAGACTGTCGATGCTTCCAGCTGGTATTTCCATCTCCTCTTTTATTATCTGCTCGTCAACGTTCGTAGCAACCGGCGCGCTCTTTTCAACTATAACCGAAAGCTGGACTGTTGCACCGCAGTACGGGCATTTTCCGAATATGGTCAGGTCGATGTCGTTCAACTCCACTTCGCTGTGCACGGAAAGCTTGTTTCCGCATCCTTTGCAAACAAATGTTTTTTCTATTTTCATGCGCAAAATTGAAAGAAAGCATTTAAAATTGTTTCTCCCATTCAAACAGAATAAGTGATGATGGAAGTGATCTCTGATTAGTGATGAGGTGACTTGACTCTGATCAAAATTCTATTACCTTGTTTTTCTTCTGCCTTTTTGGAGGGTTTTCATTCGGATAGCCAATGGGAAGGACTGCAACCGGGACAAGCCCGCGCGCATTGAAGATCTCCTTTATTTTTTCATCGTCAAAAGCCCCGACCCAGCATGCGCCAAGCCCAAGGGCAGAAGCCTGGAGCTGAGCGTATGCACATGCAATCGTTGCATCCTGGATGGAGTAGAGGGTTTTTCCCCTTTCTCCGTATTTGCTCGCTGAAGTTGATGGGTCCGCGAAGAAAACAAAAACAACCGGCGCTTCCTCTATCCACTCCTGCCAGCATCCTTCCGCAATCTTTTTTATCACCTCTTTTTTCGCTGTGTAGAAAACCCTGTATGCCTGAAGGTTTCCTGCAGATGGAGCAGAGGTTATTGCCTCAACGATGCTTTTGAGCCTGCTCTCTTCAACCGGCTTGCTCTTGAAGCTTCTTATGCTTCTCCTGTTTTCAAAAATTTTTTCCATGTTTTTGATTCAAACGCAAGCATTAAAATACTGACTCTTCCTATTTTTGAGTACACAGTAGGGGAGAATACATGAGTAAAAAAATAAAGATTGGAATTGCACTCTTGGTACCAGAGGACTACGCATTATTTGTAAGAAAGCAAGAGATCTACTTAGCAAAGAAATACAATACCATAAGAGGGTTGCTTCAACCACCACATATCACTGTAAAATGGCCTTTTAGTGTTGAGAGTATCAAACCATTTGAAGAATACTGCGAATCTTTAGCTAAGGAAATAATTCCTTTTAAAATCTATATAGAAGGATATGGATTTTTCGAAAAGCCAAGGGTAATATTTCTAAAGGTTAAGTCTAGTGACAAACTTAATAAACTTCATCTCAAGATTCTCCATGACTTAAAAGAAAAATTTGGAGTGAAAAAAAATAAATTTGAAGGAACCCCCCACCTGCAATTTCACACGACCTTGGCATATGAAGACATTGATGAAGAAAACTTCAACAAAGCAAAAGAAGAATTAAAAAACGCTAAACAACCACGATGGTCTTTTGTTTTTGATTCTATTGGTTTATTTAGATTCACAGGTGAAGAATGGGTTATCCACAAAAAATATTACGCAAGAAAATGAAATATAAGCTATTCAAATAGTCTGGGCTAAATGGACGAACCAAATTAACATGCCGCATCTTTTCCATGTTTTTGATTCAAACGCAAGCATTAAAAACATTTATTGAACTATAAGTGCAGGGTGAGTGTATGGACCTAAAAAAATACAGGGGAAGGCATTTCCTGACCTTGTTGGATTATACCGAAAGCGAGATAAGGGAGTTGATAGACCTGGCAATAAAGATGAAAAAAGGGAAGGTGAAGAAAAGTCTGAAGGGAAAGAGCCTGGCGCTTCTTTTTGAAAAACCCTCAACGAGAACGAGGGTGAGTTTTGAGGTTGGCATGACGAGGCTGGGCGGGCATGCGCTCTATGTTGATCTGAGAACAACGCAACTGGGAAGAGGGGAGAGCATAGCGGACACGGCAAGGACTTTTTCTCGCTATGTTGATGGGGTGATGGCAAGGCTGTACAAGCACACAACAATAGAAGAGTTTGCAAAATACTCAACCGTTCCCGTAATAAACGGTTTGACTGATATGTTTCACCCATGCCAGACGATGGCGGACATGCAAACGGTTTTCGAGCATAAGGGTGATGTGGAGGGATTGAAGGTTGTTTTCCTCGGCGACTGCGGGTTCAACATGTTCCACTCCACAATGATAGGATTCTCAAAATTAGGGGCGGATGTTTACGGAATCTGCCCAAACAAACCGGAGTACATGCCGAAAAATGAGGTTTTTGAAAAGGCGAAAAAGCAGGCTAAAGGAAAGATAGTTATAGGGCATGATATAAGTTTGGTGGAAGGGGCGGATGTTGTGATAACAGACACATGGGTGAGCATGGGGCAGGAGAATGAACAACAAAGGCTCGAGGACTTAAAACCATACCAGGTTAATCTGGAACTTATGAAAAAAGCAAAAGAGGATGCGATATTCATGCACTGCCTTCCTGCGCACAGGGGCCATGAGGTTGTGGATGATGTTATAGATGGGAAGTGGAGCGTTGTTTTTGATGAGGCCGAGAACAGGCTCCATGCGCAGAATGCGATATTGGTCGCTCTCCTAGGTGGAAAATGATGGAAGCCGGAGAGAGGATAAGGGTTTTGTGGAAGGGAAAAACGATTGAAGGAGTAGTAATGCCACAAACGAACAGCGAAAGGATTGTTTTGAAGCTCAACAGCGGGTATAATGTTGGGCTGGAAAGAAAAAATGTGGAGAAGATAGAGAGGATTGGAAAAGAGAAAATGAGCAGGCCAAAGGAGAAAAAAACAGAAGGAAAAAAAGGAGAGATCAAGATATTGGGATGCGGGGGGACGATAGCATCGAAAATAGAATACCGCACCGGCGCAGTATACCCATTACTCAGCGCAGAGGAGCTTAAATCTGCTTTTCCTGAGATAGATGAGATAGCAACGATTGATGCGAGGAATGTTTTTTCAGTCCTCAGCGAGGACATGAATCAGGAGCACTGGAAGATAATGGCTGAAGAGATAAAAAAGGAGATAGAGGATGGGGTGAAAGGAGTGCTTGTGCTACACGGGACAGACACGATGGCTTACTCCTGCTCTGCGATGGCCTTTGCCCTTCAAAACCTTCCCGTTCCGGTTGTGTTCACGGGCGCACAGAGAAGCGCGGACAGGCCGAGCAGCGACAGCAGGATGAATCTCTTGAATGCGATTTTTACGGCAAAGCAGGATGTGGGCGAGGTTGTTTTGGTGATGCACGCAACGAGCAACGATGACTTTTGCTTTGTTCACAGAGGGGTGAAGGTAAGGAAGATGCATACCAGCAGGAGGGATGCGTTCAGAAGCATAAACATCCCTCCGCTTGCAAAGGTTGATTACAGAACAGGGAAATTCGAAAAAATTTTTGAGTACAAAAAGAGAAGTGCTGGTGGGTTGAGGTTTGATAACCGGTTTAGCGATGAGGTTGCCATGGTTTATTTTTATCCGGGAATGAAGCCGGAATTCCTTGACCCTCTCTTTAAGTACAGGGGGGTTGTGATCATCGGCACTGGTCTTGGGCATGTTTCAGCAAACCCGTTCAACGAAAAAATGGGAAGGCCTGTAATCGGAAAAATAAAGGAGCTCGTAGATTCGGATGTTGTTGTTGCGATGGCAAGCCAGTGCATAAGCGGAAGGATAAACATGAATGTTTACACAACCGGAAGGGTAGTGATGGAGAGCGGTGTGATCGGGCATCTTGCAGACTGGACACCCGAAGCCGCATTCGTAAAACTCTGTTGGGTTTTGGGGCATGAGAGGAACGCGAAGAAAGCAAAGGAGGAGATGATGGAAAACTTAGTTGGCGAGATAAGCGAGCGAAGCCTTTACATTGAGGGAGGGTGAGAGCTTGGAGTTTACAGAGGAGGAGAGAAAGCTCATAGAGCCCTATTTCACGAACATGGATAAGGATATATTCGGGTTGATTAACCTCCCAGAGGTTGTGAAGGGAGCGCTTTTCGCACGGTACAGCAGAAGCGATAAAAGCCTGAGAAGGACATTGCTGGATGAGTTTATAAAAAAAGAGGAGATGGGCTTCTCGGATATTGTTGGCGAAAAACCATCCGGAGAAAAAAGCATCATCGCGATAGAAAAGGCTGAGAGGTTCTACGAGCGCGTGCTCATAGGGTTTGGGGATGACAGCGTCGGCGAGCTTGCAGGGGTGCATATGGCAGTTGAGAATGTGAGCAACGTAGTAACAAAGCTTATAGAAGATAGGAGGATAGGGCTTTCGCCGCTCGAAAAAAGCTCGAGGTATGTTTATTTTGATAAAAGGGATAGGAGCGGAAAATATCTTTATTACAGAGAGCCAAGAATAATGGAATCCGGGTTTGAAAAAATTTATGAGGAAACATTGGATTATCTTTTTGATACATACGCTGAACTAATCCCTCCCGTAAGCGAGTATGTAAGGGAAAAATATCCGAAAGGCGAGGAAAGCGAAAGGGCGTACGAATCTGCGGTTAGGGCAAAAACATGCGACCTTCTGAGAGGGCTTCTTCCAGCAGCAACACTCACAAACCTTGGCCTGTTCGGAAACGGAAGGGCCTTTGAGTATCTTCTCGTAAACCTTTATGCCTCTCCTTTGAGCGAGGCACAAAAGATAGCAAGGGAGATGGAGGAGGAGTTGAAGAAGCTAATCCCTTCATTTGTGAAAAGGGCGAGCGATGAGAAGGGGATAGAGATGCAGAGGTATATAAAGGGAAGGAGGGATGCAAAAAGGTTTGCACCAAAAAAAATCACCAGGGAGAGCCAGAGCACAGTGAGGTTAGTTGAGTATGATAAGGCTGCTTTGGAAAAGGTTGTTGCCGCAATCCTCTTCCCGTACTCGCAAACAACCTACGCTGAACTTCAGGAAGCGGTAAAAAACATGGGGAAGGAAGAGAAGGAAAGGATAATGGATGCGTATGTCGGGGAAAGAAAAAACAGGAGGCACAAACCCGGAAGGGCTTTTGAAAATGCATACTACACGTTTGAGGTGATAACGAATTTCGGGGCTTTCAGGGATCTGCACAGGCACAGGATCTTAACGCAGGAAAGACAGCTCCTTACTACTCACTTAGGGTATGATATGCCAAAGGAGTTGAAGGAGGCAGGGGTTGCCAATAAATTCCAGCGCGCAATGGAAGAAGCAAAAAAAACATATGAAAGGATTGCAGAAAAGTTTGAGGAGGAGGCACAGTACTGCGTTCCGTTTGCATACAGGATAAGGTTTTACATGACTATGAACGCACGGGAGGTGTACCATCTTTCTGAGCTGAGAAGCGGGATGCAGGGGCATTCGGATTACAGAAGAATAGCACAGAAAATATTTCTGCTTGCTAAGGAAAAGCATCCTGAAATTTTCAAGTATGCAAAGTTTGTTGATATGAATGAGTACGGGCTTGAGAGGATAGAGGCAGAAAAAAAGCTCGATAAAAAGATTGAGCAGTTAAAGAACAGATAGTTATTTCTTTTTTCTTTTTGCTTTATTCTCTTTTTCTTTATTTTCCATTATTATATCCCTTGCTGTCTTTCCCTTTGGGAAGTATTTTTCTCCGTTATTTAAAACAGGGATTCCCTTTTCATTGGCAATTCTTAGCAGCTCGAGTTTTGAAAGGGTTATCGGAATGTCTATAAGCTCGTATGTTCCAAATGGGGTGGTCTCCTTAACTGTTTTGAACTTATGCTTTTGCTTTATCCCACCAACAGTAACCTCTACGACAACCTCCATGCCACCACGCGGTTTTCCATTTCAAACCGCAAGAAATTTAAACCTAATGGCATGGCTAGTAAAAGGTTCCTAGTTTTTTTCTTACTATAAGCTCTGTTATCTGTTCGATGTTTTCTAAGTTTTTTTCGGTTATGTAGCGTGCCTTGCTCTTCAACGGTTCAACGTTATCGCCCACAAGCTCTATGAACGCCATCTTTGGCTCGTTTATTGGCTTTCCTATTTGGCTGAGAAGGGAGACGCTCACATCCCTAAGGTCCGGGTATTCCTCGCTTATTTCCTTTGCAATCTTAAAGGAAAGGACAGAGTAGATTTTTCCAACATGGCTGACGGGGTTTTTTCCAGCGGCCGCCTCGAGCGTCATTAATCTGAATGGGGTTATCAAGCCATTGACCCGGTTCCCTCTTCCGACAGATCCATCATCCCCTGCCTCAGCGCTCAGCCCCGTAACGGTTATGTAAACGGATTTGCTCTCTACATCATCCGCAGTGTTCACAAAAACCTCAACATCCATTTTCGTAATCTCTTTTGCCTTTTTCAGAATATCATTCTTCACACGCTCCTTTGCTTTTACATAATCCTCTATGGAATGAATGAAGCGATCAACAAATGCAACCGCAACCGTAAGCTTTATTTTGTTTTTTTCCCTCAGGCCCATTACTTTTATATCCTCCCCAACCTCGGGATGGGCTTTTTTGTACTCCTTTGAGTTAAGGTATTTCTCAACACCGAGAACTACATTCTCAGTGTCAGAGAAGGGGGCGTATCCGACGCCGAAGCTCGTATCGTTCGCAAGCGGCACCCCCTTTTTCCTCAAAAAAAGCTCGACTAGGTCCTTGCTTCCAGGCCTTATCTTTGACATTATCTCAACATCACCATCAGGGTCGAGGAACCTTGTGTTTTCCCTCAGGTATTTTTTGGTTGTTTCGAGCGCGATCTCCTGGACGGGCACCACCTTTCCCTCTGCCTCATAACTCGCCCTTCCGCTCAGAAGGATAAAAATCGGTTGGATTATTTTTCCTCCTCCAAACTCAGGCTTTGCCTCCCCGCCGACTATCTGCCCCTTATCCACATTGTGGTGGAGGATTGTGCCGAATTCTTTCAAGTAAGCCTTGCATAACTCAATGCTTATCTCCTCCACTATCCCATCTATCAGTGTATCCGGATGGCCAAGGCCTTTTCTTTCCACTATCTCAACATCCAACTCAGGAACCGGAGTGTATCCTCCCTTCGAGACAACAATGTTTTTTCCCATACCAAACACCTAAAATTCAACCTCAATAACTACCTCAGAACCATTTTTAAGCTTAAGCATTTTTCTCAGGTTTTCTCTCGCTATTACCTCAATGATGTTTGAGGGGTGCCTGCTCTTAAGAGGGATGAGAACGGATGCTTTTTTTCCGTTTATCCTGCATGGATAAAGGTAGACACCACCGTATATTTCCTCCCCTTTTTTAAACCCCGGGACAAAAATAGGGTCTTTCCTTAGCAAAACCTCCCTCTTCCATACCTCCTGCGGATGGAGAAGAACGTTGAGCGTCCCCCTGAACGGCTCAAAACCAACTGCCTTTGAAATCCCTCTCCTGTATTCCTTTATAGAGAGAAACCTCTTTCCCTCACCGGTTCCAGAAACAACAACCGCTCTAATACTAAGAAGGCTATGCTCAAACGCAGATTTTAAAATCTCGTAGTATTTCCTACACTCATCAATGCCTTTCTCTGTGAGCTTAACCTCTTTCCCTCTCCTTAGGATGAGATCGTCGGATTCTAGTTTTTTTAGGATGTACGGAACTGCCTGCGGGGTCAGGCCGAGAAATTTTGCAAGCTCCTTATTCTTAAACTGGATGAACCTGTTCATCCCTCCTCTGCTAAGGATAAAAATTAGCGCATCCACGCTAGCATGATGCAAGGAACATTTAAAAATACTTTCCAGAAGATACAAACTCTAGCGGCCGTAGTCTAGTAAACTTTCTTGGGGTGCCAGGAAAGTTTGGAGAATGGTAGGACTTTGGCCTTCCAACAACTTTCTTGGGGTGCCAGGAAAGTTGAAAGGAAGAGGAAAGCCAACGACCCGGGTTCAAATCCCGGCGGCCGCATATGAGAAAAATTTTTTTGCTATTGCTGCTGCTCTCCGTTCTTGCCAGCGGATGCGAGGGAAGTGTTGTTTTTTATGTACCGGCGGTAGCAGGGGGGGAAGGGGGCTTTATACAGGCGAGAATGAGCGCATGGGAAGGAAACTCTACATTTTTTGAGATCCCACCATACGTCGGAATCACAACGCAAAACTCATTTACAACCGCTGTGGGCATAGCAAAAAAAATCGCTAAAAAGGAGTGCTCCTTTGGCATTTCTTTCCCAGAAAAGGAGGTTAAGAATGTGGATGGACCATCCGGCGGAGTTATTTTCACAGTATACGCTTACTCATTACTCGCGAATGTCACACCGCGCGAGGACGCGATAATAACCGGAAGTGTTGATGAAAACGGCGCGGTTGGAAGCGTCGGTGGGGTGTACGAAAAGGCATCCAGATCGAAAATAATAGGGAAGAGGTATTTCGTAGCCCCGAGGCCGAGCATATCGGAATACATGCTCACGAGGGAGCTGGAGGATGAGAATTTTACCATTGTTTACATAAGCAATGTAAAAGAGGCAATAGACTTCATGTTTCATAACATAACGCCGGAAGCGATAAAGCTTAAGAGAACAGAAAAAATTCCTGAAGAGGATAACCCATGGACTGTTGATGGGTTTGATGGAATTGCCGTGGGAATGATTGCGAAAGAGGAAAGCGAACTGGGCAATCTCTCCCTTCCGGTTGAGGTTTACAACTATGTTGAGGAGAGCATATCGATTCAAAAGGCCCTTCTCAGAAAAGGGTATCAGTACAGCGCAGCGAATGATGCCTTCGTTGTGCTCATGGACATCAGAACCATAAAAGATAGCAATTCAAAAACACTTGAGGAAAAGGCGCGCGAGGTTGAGGAATGCTTAAACGCAACAGACACAGAAGAAAAAAGGGAGGATAACTTCGAGTGGATTGCCGGCGCAGAGGCGAGAAAGAAATGGGCAGAAAGGCAAGTAAAGAGCGTGAGGGCAGCGAAACCTGAGTTGAAGGAAGAAAAATACATCCTCATGAACAAGCTTGAGTATGCGCTAGGATGGTGCGAGATCGCAGGGCAGTTGAACAAAAAGGGTAATGGAAGGGTAATGAATGAGAGCGTGTACAGAGAGAAAGCAAAGGAAATCATAGATGAGGTTGAAAGGGAGGTAGTTGTTGTGGATGCCGTCGAGCATGTTGAGAATGCAAAGGAGCTCTACGGAGAAGGAAAATACCTTGCCGCTGGGTATGAGGCACTTTTTGCAAAAGCCATAAACGATGCAGAAACAGGGAAGAAAGAGGGCGTAAAGGAAGAGTATAAAACTATGTGGGGGAAGTTGTACGGAAGTCAGGCTTTATTCTCCGGGAGCGCTGAGGTTGCGAACCTAGCGAACAATTTAGAGGTGTTCTTCACAGAAGTTGAAGATGAAGCAGTGTGGGAGGAAAAGGAAGGAGACAACGGTTGCGGAAGCACAGCAGCAATCCTCGCGGTTTTATTCGCCGCAGTGATGGCAAAAAAAAGCATTATTAAATGTTTCTTATAATATAGGCAGCATGGAGCTTTGGAGAGAGTGCGCCAAGCTTATAGAGTTCAAAAAAATGAAAGCAGAGAACGATTATAAGCTAAGGTACTTGGAAAGGACAGGGGCAGAGAAGGAGGCAAATGAGATAATAAAGAGTGAAAACGAAAACCTGCAAAGGGAGATCGAAAGGATAGAAAAACTTCTTAAGGAAAATAATTATGTTTTCTTTGTTCCAATGGAGGCAGAGCTGGAGAGGTTAAACAAAAGGCTTAAGGAATTCAAAGATGAGGAGATTGACAAAGCCATGAGAACAAGGACCGGCGAGGCATGGAACATCCTATCCGCGAGGGGAGGTATAATAAAAAGGAATGTGGAGTTGAAGGAAGAGATAGGAAAGCTCATAGATGATGTGAACAAATTGAAAAAAAAGGAAAAGGTTATTGAGATAGTTAGAAACGGTGGAATGAAGGAAGAGGTAAAAACAGATGGGGAAAGGAGCGCACTTGTCGCGAGGATAGCAAAAAGAATGGGTAGGTTGGGGATAAACGTTATTTTCAGAAACAAAAAACTCATCAAAGGAAAACCGGACGAAAGTGAAGTTATGACAAGGGTTGGAAATGAGATAATATGGGTTCCTGAAAGGGAGGCTGAGGGTATTCTGTTGAATGAGAGGAACCTTGAGAATGTGAGTGTTAAGATCCAGGTAAAGAATGCAGAGAGGCAGATAAGGAAGTTTTCAGAAGAAGAGGAGAAAGAATTTGAGGAACTGCAAAAAGAGTATCTTGAGCTTCTGAAAAAAAGAGAGGAATATGTAAAAAAGTACAGGGATTAAGTTTGCTGGGCTAGAGTGGCTTCTCAACATACGGCTCTTCCAAACTATACCCCAAGTAATAGTAGTATCTCCTTACACCACACCCGCTGATGACGCGCATCCTTTCCAAACCAAACTCCTTTTTTGCAATCTCTTCTGCTTCAGCCATTAGTTTTTTCCCGATTCCCCGATGCTGGATCTTTCCGGGTTTTCCTATCTCAACCTCCTGCCCGTAAACATGCAACTCCCTTATCAGCCCTATCTCACCAATTCGCAAGCGCAAAAAACCAAAGATGTTTTCCCTATCCCTGTCTTCATAAGAGAGGAATACCTCCTTCCTCCCGCTCGCTCTGTAATCTTTTCTGAAGATGGTTGGGTTTCGCAACTCAATGCTCCTTGCCCTTGGCTCCCTTGCTCTTATCTCCCAAACCTTTCCAGCCTCCCTCGCCTTTTTTTCCACCAGCTCACGAAGGTTGCTTTTTTTCACGCCGGTGGGTATAAGGCTTGCCGGGATATCCCTCTGAATTCTCATCACCCTAACATACTCCGGAATGTATCTGTAAGCCTGCGCAATAACATCCGCCGCAAGCTCTGAGGAGTACGGCGTGTACTCCCCATTCTCATACAACTCATGGAGTTTTGTCCCGGGAAGTACTAGTGTTGGGTAGATTTTCAGCATGTCCGGCTGGAACCTCTCATCGCTGAAAAGCTTTTTGAACATCTCCATATCCTTTTTCGGGTCAGAACCCGGAAGGCCGAGCATAACATGATACACAACCTTGAAGGCAGCATCCTTCAATGCCTTTGTGGAGCTAACAACATCCTCTACACTATGACCCCGATTGATTTTTTTGTATATTCCATCATCTGGGTTTTGCACACCAAGCTCAACCCTTGTCGCACCGTAATGAAGCATTTCCTGTATATAGGGGATGCAAACATCCGGCCTTGTTTCTATAGTAAAGCCAACAACCCTGTGCCTCGCATTTTCATTCAGGGCTTTTGCATGGATGATGTCTTTTGAGACCTCTCCGTTCAAAGTATCGTATATGGCCCTCACAAAACTTTCTTTGTACCCTTCTTCCATCTCCAAGAATGTTCCGCCCATTATGATTATCTCGCATTTATCCGTTGGATGGCCCTGGATCTCGTACTGCTTCAGCCTGTTTTTTATCTGGAGCGCCGGGTCGAAGCTTGCCCTTCTTGCGCGGAGGGCAGCAGGCTCTTCACCAGTGTAGCTTTTTGGTGCCTTTCCAGTGTAAGGGCAGTAGATACATCCCCACCTGCATGAGCCCTCTGGTTTTACCATCAATGCTATAGGTGTAATCCCGGAGGAGGTGCGGGATGGCTTCCTGAGAAGAATTCTTCTGATTTTTTTTGTGAGTTTTTCCTTCGGAAAATTCGCAAGTATCTCTGAGTTTTTGGGCATAGAGAGGAGGCCAAACCTAAGCGCAACCTCTTTCTTTATCCTCTCAACATCCTCTCTGCCCCTTAGAAGCTCGGATATTATCTCTCCTATCGCTTCTCTGTTGCTCATGAATATTTTTATTGTGAGAGGAATTTAAAAATCAAACCAAAAGCGAAGGGCATATATTTAAAAACACTTATAAACATAAATATAAACATGCACACAAAGATGCTCGAAAGAAGAACCCTGCCAAGAAAACTCCAAAGAATTTCATTAATCAGAACCCCTGAGCTAGATGAAGGTTTCTTAGTTGGGCTAAAGTATTCACTTGGAAAAACAGGAAAAGAAAAAAGGGTGTGGTTGGCAAGGGAGGTGCTTGCGGATGAGGTCAAAAATGAGGGGGGAGTGATATGCGGGAGGGGAAATGATTATTATTTTGCATCCTCAATTAGGATAGAACACAAAAAGTTAAAAGAGGCAGAAGAGGTTTATGGGATGATAGATGGAAGGGCGGAAAGAATAGAGGATTATGATAGGTTTATGGTCATTGGGGATAGGATGGTTGTGTTCTATTCTGAGAATATCGGTTTTGTATACGAAGGAGGGGTTGGAGAGCTGATAATGAATCTGGTTATGTTCAGAATAAATGCGCCGGGAAGGTTGCATAAAAGAATAGATTCTATTCTGAAAACTATCCTTCAAGCAATAGAAGCTCACAATAAACTTCCGAAAATCCCTGCGAGCGCGTAGACCAAACCTTCGAAAGGTGAGAAGAGAATTGCTCCACGGTTAACCGCCTTACAATCTGAAATGAAATCCGAGTGAACATCAACCGCAAACCCGGCCTCCTGCCTGACAACAGAACTGGATTTGGACTGGGCGTATATTTTTCCAGCGAAAAGCTCCTCCTCGCCGTAAACAATCTCGTAGCTTATGCTCTTGTTGCTCCTTGGAGGAACATATATGGGTTTTGAGAACTCCCATCCCGGAACCCCTTCTGATGAGACTATGAAAATATCACCTGAATCAACCTTGTTTTCTATTGTTATTGTGAAAACAGCCGGCTGATCTATACCAACCGTTTGCTTTTGGGGGGAAACAGAGAGACCAAGGTTATTATGGGTTATCTCAACAACAACAAAAAACCGGAATACGCCGAGAAGCTCGCCGTTTCCCTCGTCCTCAACATCTATCTCTATGGTGTAGTTTCCTTCTGCTGCATCCGGCGGAGAAGTAAGAGAGACCTGTAATGGATTTCCGTATACCTTGCTCGGGGTGGATTTCCATTTGTAAGGAAGGGCCCATGCATATGCGTAATCGTAATTTCCACCGTTACCGAGCTTCCCTCCCTTAAAAACCTTAGGATAAACCTCAACTGCTATTGTCTGACCAGGGCCGATCTTTCCTATATAAACCGTTTCATTCTCAGAAATTTCTTTTATTACTGGCGAAACTAGCTGGATGGAAAAAAGAAGCGGGAGGAGTAAAAGCAAGGCAAAAACTTTTTTCATGATGCTTATTAATTGCGGTAGATTTTTAAGCGCTTACTTTCTACATCTCCTCCACTCCTTCTTCATGCTCTTCCCTCTGCCCATGCTCCTCTTTTCTTTCTTCATTTTCCTTTATCTTCTCCTTGTATCTGTGCTCCAAAGGCTTTTCCTTTTCCACCTTTTCCATTTCCTCTGCCTTTCTTCTGTAATACCCTGCCTGGAACATCAGAACAGAAAGGACTATGAGCGTTATCGGAACACCAAGGTAAAGCGCTGGAAGGATAACGGTTGCAAAATCCCTCTTTATATCCTCAAACTGCGGTGGGACATACGCCGCACATTGGGATTTTATTTTATTCAGGTCGTTGTTCGCAACAAAATCAACAATCGCGCTAAGAACACTGCCGGAAAAAACTAGTACGGCGTACACAGAAGCTATGATTATCAGCACACCCAACCCGAGAAATACCCAGCTCAAAATCTTGTCTTTCATACGCTCACCCATGTAAAATTAAGGGAAGAGGTATAAAAATGTTTCTAATTTGAGGAGAATAAATCATCGGAAGAAGAGCGAGCGAAGTTTAGATATGTTATTATCCCTTTAGTAACGGCTGGCTGAGTAGCTCGGTTGCCCTTGCTACTTACACCACCGTCCTATCAAACCCATCTGCTATGGGCGGGCTTTGCTCTCTAGTTTTGGGAGGCGCTTCGACCTTAGATGCTTTCAGGTCTTATCGCCATGGGGCGTGGCTGCCCGGCAGTGCCTGTGACAACCGGTAAACTAGAGGCCCCGGGTCCAAGTTCCTCTCGTACTAAAAGACCCTTCCCCTCAAAGAGCAACACTTCCAGCAGATACTACCGTACTGTCTCGCGACGTACTGAACCCAGCTCATGTGGGCCTTTAATGGATGAACAACCCAACCCTTGGTGGCTCCTGCACCACCAGGATGGCCCAAGCCGACAGCGATGTACCAAGCCGCGGGGTCGATTTGTACAAACCTTTTTGCAAAAAGTTCTTTCTTCCAAGAAAGAGGTTTGTGTACTCTCGCCCGCGACGAGCCTGTTACCCCCAGGGTAGCTTGTTTGACAGCTGGATGCCCCACTAATAGGCAGCCCAGGTTCGTTAGGCCCGACTTTCGTCTCTGCATCCCACGCTTTTAGGGATACAGTCAGGCCAACATATGTCCTTCACCCTCTTCCCCGGATTTCTGACCCGGGTGAGTTGACCATTGGGCGCCCATGTTTCTTTTTCGTGGGCGTACCGCCCCAGCCAAACTATCCACCTGGTGCTGTTCCCTTTCGGGTAATCCTCACCGACAAGAAAAGGTGGTGTTACATTGGCGCCTCCACAACCCCCGAAAGGGTTGCTTCGATGGCTCCCACCTACGCTCTGTATTCCCACCGATGAAAAAACACCAGGCTATAGTAAAGCTCCATGGGGTCTTCGTTTCCCACTGGAAGTCCCCGGCATCTTCACCGGGAAGTGACTTCACAGGGTCCCAAGCAGGGACAGTGGGGGAGACGTTACGCCATTCATGCAAGCCGCCAATTAAGCGGCGAGGTATTACGCTACCTTAAGCAACCTTCACACATTACTGTGTGGGTTGGACTCTATCATCACCTGCTTGAGCAGGTGTCTGGCGTAGAGTCTCTGAGGATCTTTCCAAACTCTCCAGCACTTTTTCCAAGCTATACCTTCTCTGCTTTCCGCGCATATTCATGGAAAAAGCAATCTGCAAAAGTCGCTTGAATCCAGAAAGGGTGGAATGCTCCTTTCTCTCCAAGCCTTCTACAATCTCCTTAAAAAGCTGGAAATCCCTTGCCTTTATTATAGGTTTGTATTTGTTTAGGAATGGTATTATTTTCTGTGCGATCTGTTTTCTGTTTTCAACAATAAACTGGAGTGTGTCCTCTTGGCCTGGTTTTGGAATAATTCGGCCGCAATGAAAGTATTCTTTTGCAAGCTCAAGAACAGCCTTTGCACTTTTATGCTGCGTTATGTGGAACACTGGGTCAAGCACCCACCCAAACCTTGTTCCCTCTTGTTTTTTCACCGCGACGCTGAAGCATCCTTCTCCATCTATCAACCCCAAAAGATAGTAGGCAAGGTATTTTTGTTTTTTAAAAGGCTTACTCAGCCTTTTATCTTTTTTCATTCACACCACCTCGCTATTTTAGAGTTTGGAAATTTCCTGCTGATTGCCCTCATCGGCCATGCATTTTCACATGCTCTGTAGCATGAGCCTTCTGGGTTCCCAGCATATAGCCAGATTTTACGACCTCCTTAATTGAAGGTCAGAGTTACCTCCGCTCTTTACTGGCCCTTCTTCCCGTTGAACCGGGCTTTCAGGTACCAGCAGTGAGCAGGCGTCGGCCATCGTACAAGGCATTTCTGCTTTGCGATGACCTGTGTTTTTGGTAAACAGTCGCTCCCCCCTTGTCAGTGCCACCTGCCTTCTCATCGAAAGCAGGCACTCCTTCTACCGAAGATACGGAGCCAACTTGCCGAATTCCCTCGCTTGGGTTCTCCCTATAGGGCTGAGCCTTTTCAGCTAGGGGCACCTGTACTAGTTCTAGGTACGGGCATGAGGAATCGTTGGGCTTTGCCTTTTCATGGGCCCCGGGAATCAGTCCAGTTTCCCCATAAGAGTTTGAACTGCTTCTCCTCACAACGAGACTCTGCAGTTCTATCCTCTTTAGACGGAATCTCTTCCGCTGAACCTATCCCAAGGCGTCAGCAAAACCCCTTGCGTTGCCGCGCCTATCCTCATGGGGCGGGAATATTAACCCGCTTCCCTTTCGCGCGCTTCCGATTAGGGGCGCGCTTAGGACCGCCTAACCCTTGGCTGACGAACATTGCCAAGGAAACCGTGCCCTATCAGCCCTCCAGGATTCTCACCTGGATATGCTGCTACTAGCGCCAGGATATTCATTCCAGACTGCTCCATAAGAGCTCGCGCCCTTACTTCTCAGCAGTCCGGACGCCTTCCTACTCCTCTCCTTTCGGAGGGGCGGGGAATCGGAGGCTGGCTTAGCCCCGTAAATTTTTGGAGACCGCTCCCTCGGCTGGTCCGCTATTACGCGTTGTTTGGAGGGTGGCTGCTTCTAAGCCTACCTCCCAGCTGTCTTGGGGAGGGGCCTCCTTTCAGATTCACACTTAGCCAGCACTTAGGGCCCTTAGCCCCGCGTACGGTCGTTCCCGTAATGGCCCTCAGGCTTACCCCGAGGAACCCCACTGCCGCCATCTACGCTGAAGGCAGATTCGGAGTTCGATAAGGAAGGGAGGGATTTCTCCCCCTTACTCCCTAATCGGTGCTCTACCCCACCTTCAAGCTCCGGCGACGCTGAGCTGAGACTCATCTCGGAAGGAACCCGCTATCACCCGGCTCGACTGGACTTTCACCCCTACACCCGAGTCACCTAAGGGGAATATACCACCACTAGTTGCGGGCCTCGACCAACCTGACGGTTGGCTTCACCCTGCTCGGGCGTAGTTCGCAACGGGCTTCGGGTCTGCATGCGGTGACTTGTCCCCGGTTAAGAGGACGCCCCTCGTTTCCTGCGGGCTTTTGCTTTCGCTTCGCCTTTCAGCTCGCCACCGCAAGCAACTCCCTGGCTCTTGCTTCGAGAAGAATGCCAGAACCCTGGAACACCTGCTTCCCGCCTGTCCTCTCGAACAGGAGGTTCAGCAGGCCAACCTTTTGAGCTCTGGCTGCCTGTCCCCGCTTAGTTTCAGGCTCTTTTAACCCCCCTTCCGGGGTGCTTTTCAGCGTTCGCTCGCGCTACTAATTCGCTATCGGTCTGAGGCACATATTTAGACTTGGAGGTTAGTTCCCCCATCTTCCCGAGCTCAGCCAGAGCACGGTACTCTTCTGGATCGCTCCTTTTTCCTTCCCCTACGGGGCTCTCACCCTCTTTGGCGTCCCGTTCCAGGGAACTTTGAGTCGGAAAAAGGATGCTCCCCCACACATCTGCATCCGCATTACTGCGGAGCATTCGTGACGGTCTATCTGGGGTTCATTCGCCATTACTACCCAGATCGCAGTTGCTTTCTTTTCCACCCGGTACTAAGATGCTTCATTTCCCGGGGTTGATGCGCATTCCTGCGCACAGCTCCATCCTTGGATCAAAGCCTGCATGCGGCTACCCAAGGCTTATCGCAGCTTGCCACGGAGCCTTGCTTGCCTCAGCCAAGCCATCCACTAAGCGGGTTCTAATAGCAACATATCTTTAAACTTCGCTCGCTCTTCATCCTCATTACCATCAATCTAGACGAAAGATGAGCTACCATAGACAAACTGCAGTAGCAGGCTTTATTTTATTGATGAAGGGGTTTATAAATCTATCGGGTAGCAAACGCTCAAAAAATCCATCCTCATTGACCGAAATGTTTTAAATCCCGGCAACAGATTGTAGAAAAATGAGGGTTTTTGTCGGAACCTCAGGCTGGGCTTATGGATGGAATGAGGGCGGGGATTTTCAGTGGTTTGTGGAAAACTCCGGGCTGAACGCGGTTGAGATTAACGCAAGTTTCTATCGCTTTCCGTTTCCCAGCCAGGTGAAAGGATGGGCGAAAAGAACAAAGGGGATAAGATGGGCGGTAAAGGTAAATAGGTTGATCACGCATGTTTTTAAATTCGGGGAAAGGGCAAAGCACACATGGAAAAGGTTTGAGGAGATTTTTTCTCCCCTGAACAAGAGTGTTGATTTTTATCTTTTCCAGCTCCCGCCAAACTCAACCCCAAGCATGGCTGAAAAGATTGCAAGGTTTGCGAAGTTCACGGCGCTCGGTGAAAGGTTTGCCCTGGAGGTGCGGAATGAAAAATGGTTCTCGCCGGAAAATCTGGAATGGGCGAGGAAAAACAAAATAACATGGGTTTCCATAGACGCGCCAGAATTTTCGCGCGAAATCTTCAGAACAACGGATTTTGTGTATTTGAGGATGCACGGAAGGGAGAGCTGGTATTCTTACAACTACTCAAGAGAGGAGTTGAAAGAGGTTGCGGAAAGAATAAAAAAAGCAACCCCAAAAGCCGCCTATGTTTTCTTCAACAACAACCATGATATGCTGAACAATGCGAGGGAGATGAGAAGGATATTGGAAAGATGAATAGATTATTCAGATGAGCCATGCGTTTTTAACTTTTTCAAAAAACCCCTTTTCCATTTTGCAAATTCATTCAAGTCAATTCCCAAATACGCCAGGTCTTTTGGGGTTATCTCGTTTATTTCGTTTAAAAGCTCTTCCTCAAAGTGTTCTATCTTCCCATCTTTTAAAAGCGCCCTGTATTTTTTAACATCAAAATCTGAATGAATCAGAAGGGTTGCAATGTCGATCAGATCCTTTCTTCCTTTTATCGAACCTCTCCTTTCGATCTCTGCGCCCTGTTTCAGTATAAGAAGAACCTCCGGAACAGGAACGTTGAATCCATTTACCATTCGGCTCTCTTTTATTATTGTTTCAACGGGAAGGGCAAGCCTTGAGTAAGAAGGCAGGTAGAGGTCTATATCAAACTCCTCGCCTTTTATTTCATACTTTCTCAGCCTCTCATTCTTCTCTACGGCGTACTCTGCGCGAATTGCGAGAAGGGTATCATAATCTACAACCACATCGATATCCTTTGATTTGTGCATTCCTGTCCAGAGATACACTGCCCACCCGCCGATCAGTATTATTCTGTATTTCCTGTTCAGCTCCAAAAGCTTCTCAAAACTTTTTTTCGTTACGCTCTCATTCCAAAATTCCTTAGCCCTCATACATTCATCCTCCTCATGATGGCGTTGGCAAAATCGCTTGCATACCATTCTCTAAGATTCCATACATCCACAAAAATCTGCGGAAGAGGTGCGATGGTGTTTTTTCTCCGCAGTAAAAACCTGTCGCCCTCAAGGACAAAAACATTTTCCGGCCCCTTTCTTTTTGGAAACCTTTTTTCTATTTCCTCGGCCGTTTTTTTATCGGTATACACATACACCTCGCTGTAATCAGCCGGCGCTTCGTTGTAAAGCATTCTGTAAGCAGAGTAGGCGGTAAAAACAACCCCAGAAGGCATCGACCCCTCTATCTTCATCACAGGCATCTCGCTCCTCGTAGCGTACACTATATCCCTGCGCAGGCTTCTCTCAGAAGCCCAGAAGAGAAGGGCTTTTTTCACATCCACTAGCACAAAAGAGCGCTGCTTTTTTTGGATTGCACCTATCTCCTCAAGTGGTTTTATCGCATTGCTGACAGTGCTCAGGGAAAACCCAAATTTCTTTGAGAGCCAAAGCTGAGTAAAAGAAAATGTTTTTTCTTCTAAAGCCTTTGAAAGTATTTCCCGGTAAATTATCTCTTTCTTCTTGAGCATGTTTCTATTTTCAAAATATTTATTTTTAAATGTTTCGAAAATTTTCGAAAATTAGCCATCTTCCGAATCTCGAACCCTTCCTTTTCAGCACAACTATTCTGCTCTCCTCCTGCTCATCCATGTATTCGTAATTCGGCAGGAATTTCAGGAGGTTTTCCGCAAGGTTTTTTATCTCATGATGCCGGGGCATGTTTTCTATTTTCAAGCGTTTTCTCGAATAGCCGAGCCACATGTACGCCTTAACCTCTATAAAATCCGCCTTGCTCTTCTCAAACAGTTTTGCGTAGGCCGGGAGGTATTTTTCATCGTCGTTCAGGCCCTTTATCACCGTGAACCTTATCACCCTGCGGGTTGGAATTTTTGCAACGAGCGAAAGCGTTTTCTTCACCCTCCCCCACCCATCCTTATAGAGGGATTTGTTTATTTTTTTGAAGAGCGTTTTATTCGGAGCATCCAAACTTATGTAAAGCTGATGGGGAAGGGCGTTTTCTTTCCAAAGCCTTTCAATCATGCCCGGCTCTTGGCCATTTGTGACGATAAAAATGCTTTTCACTTCCTTGTGTTTTTTCAGCTCCTTCACAAGCTCAGGAAGAGAGGGGTAAAGGGTTGGCTCTCCGCTCAAACTTATCGCCCAGTGGGAAGGAAAAAGCTCAAAGGACTCTTTCCAGAGTTTTGATTTTACATCGTAGGCCCCGCCTATTCCCGAAAGAAGCCTCTTTCTCTGCTCAACCACCTTTTCTATTATCTCCTTAGGGGTGTCTACCTCTTCACTTTTCATTTTAATGTTTTTCATGAATTCCATCGGCCTCCAGCAGAAAATGCAGTTCTGCTGGCACCACACAGCTGCGGGAGACATCTGGGCGCAGCGATGGCACTCTATCCCGTAAAATTTTTGCTTATAGCACACACCCTTCCCGCGAAGGGCCTTTTTTGTCCATGCGCATATCTCAACAGCAGAATGATTGCCGGCGATCCCATAGTGCATGTGCTTCAGTTTTTCCCTGACAAAGTCTGGAATCTTTACTACCATACTATTGTATTTTTAGTGAATAGTGTTTAAAAATAAACGCAGGGATGAAAGGGGGTGGGATAGAAAAGTGGGAAAGGGGAGCAAAGAAAAGATAACGATTTAAAAAACCAATCAAACACTATGTGAACTCATGGGCCTGTAGCTCAGCTTGGATAGAGCGGCAGCCTTCTAAGCTGAAGGTCGTGGGTTCAAAGAACCTTTCTTCGGGTTGCCAAGAAAGGTTTCATCCAAAGAAGATTTGAGAATCCCACCAGGCCCGCTCTTTATGATTAAGAATAAGGAAGTAGAAAGAAAAAAAGAAGAGTGCAAAGAAGAATTTACTCTGCGTATTTTGAGATGTATTTTTCCAAAGGTCTTGGGTCTTCGCCTGAGTACACTTGGTAGCCGGTATAGACTGAGTAGAGCCACACCAATATACCGCCGAGTCCAAATGTAACTATGCTAACCACAAACCCTATAAGGCCTATGGAAATCGCCTGGATGTAGTGGTACTTTGAGAACTTACTTAGCTCATCTTTCTTTACCAAGTAGAGGATTAACGCAATCAGCCAGAATATATAGCCTATAAAAAGTAGTTATATAGCCTATAAAAAGTAGTAGGCGATCGTCCTTTTTCCTCTTTCTTTTCCACTTCCTTCTTCTTTGCCATGAAAATCACCCGGTAAAGATTAAAAACAGAATGCTTATAAACCTTATTCCAATGTTATAGGGCTCTTAGATCAGTGGTAGATCGCTCCCCTCGCACGGGAGAGGCCGGGGGTTCGAATCCCCCAGAGTCCATTCGAGCTTTTAGGGGGGAGGTTTCCCCCCTGAAAAGCTACGCTCGCAAAATCACCCCCCTCAAATTTGAAGATAAAACGAGCTTTTAGGGGGGAGGTGAATGGAGAAGGTTAAAAGATTTTTCGTTGAATTAAGGAAGCATGGAAACATTGGATGCGAGGGTTTTCAATGCAGCGGGAAATCTTTTCTATGCGAACAATGATTATAAAAATGCAAACTTGGCTTATGATCTGGCTGTGAATTTTGAGGAGGACCCTGAGGTTCTTTACAACCGCGCAACAACCTATTACGAGCTCTCAACAAGGATTTTAGAGGAAAGGGAAAGTTATCTGAAAAAGGCAAAGGAGGATCTGCTCAAAGTTGTAGATAAAGAGCCGGATAACATAAAGGCGCATTACAGGCTTGCCATTGTTTATTCATCGCTGGGCGAGGAGAAAAGGGCTGTTGAGGAGTATAACTACGTTTATAACAATTCTGATATTCTGGAGGAGGATGTCTCATTCATGTCTATGGATATCTATGTTGAGATGGAGAAGGAGGATAAGGATGTTTATTCATTCTTTCCAGACCCTACCCTTATAGATATTTACAACATGCTGAAGGATTACCCAATAGAGCCAGAAAGGCTCGAGGAGTGGAGGAAAAAATTCGGAGAATTTCAATCCAGCAGGCTTATCGCAATGCGTATAAAAGAGCTGTACGACCAGATATTTGAAAAAAAGGAATTCGAGGAATACACAGGAAAAAGCGATAGGTTGAAATGGGAGGCCCTAATCTTATTTTTTGTGAGGGATGTAAACGAGGACAGCCTTGAATTAATAAAAAGCTTTAAGAAAGATGGGAAGATAGATACGACCCTTTTGCCACCTTACACAAGAAGCATAGTGGAAAGGTTTAGGGAGGAGATATTAGAAGTTCCACCAGAAAAAATAAAATTTTCAAACTTGCTGAGTATGGATGTGGAAAACATAAAGGCTGTGGACGCCGCAATAGCCGACTTCTCCTCAGCGACCATAGGAACGCGAGAGGTTGCGGATATAATTAAAGAACTCGGTCTGCTTAAGAACAAGAGGGTTATTTCTATTATAGGAACGCAGGATGCCGAGAAAGGTGAGGAGTTTCTGAAAAAAGGCGAGGGGGAGTTTCAATCCGTCCTGATGCTCTTGAGAAAACTAAGGTTTGCCCTACTAAAAATATTCTCAAAAAAGCTTTCTGCCCTTTATGAAAAGGAGGACAGGTACAGAATAATGAAGGAGCTTCTGCTCTCGCTGAATCTGAGCGAGGATGAGAGGTACGATTTGCTGATGAAAATATGATAGGCGAATAGCGGAAGTGAGGTCCAGTAGATTTTAAAAACAAATGCATAAAAAATAGGGCTGCGGGTGAGAGCATGGGAGAGGAACTCGACCTGACAAACATAAAGAATGCATTCGAGGAGCTCTATTCTATAGATAGGTATAAAGAGCAGATAAACACCCTCCTCTCCGCTTACCCAAAAAAGCGAAGCCTTGAGGTGGACTACAGGGATGTTGAAAAATACGACCCTGCGCTTGCAGACCTTCTCATAAACAAGCCGGACACCGTCATAAGGGCAGCTGAAGAAAAGATTCAAGAGATGGAATTTACCCTCCCAACAGACATGAAGTTTGCGCCCCATGTAAGGTTTTACAACCTCCCTGAAAGCGACATGCTGATAGAGCAGATAGACTCGTCCATGATAAACAAACTCATAACATTCAAGGGAATCATAACGAGAAGGGCCGAGGTAATGCATAAGGTAAGCGTGGCGGTATACAGATGCCAGGCATGCGATGAGATATTCAGACTGCATGTAACAAGGAATTTCTCCCCTCCAGGAAAATGCCCTGTTTGCAAAAAGGGAAATCTGGTACAGATAATAGAGGAGAGCAGGTTTGTGGACCTGCAAAGGGCAGAGATCCAAGATCTTTTGGAGAGGGTGAGGGGGGGAGCACCGGCAGCTAAACTCCATATTGTTATGGAGGATGACCTTGTAAACTCTGTTGTACCCGGAAACAACATAGAGATAACCGGGGTACTGAGGCTAATGCCGCCCCTGAAAACAACAGGTAGGAGGGAGCTTATTTTCTCAAGGTATTTGGACACTGTGCACATAAAAAAGATGAAAAGGGATTTTGAAGAGGTGGATATAAGTAAAGAGGATGAGAAAAAAATACTGGAGCTTGCGAGCATGCCGGATATTGAGAAGAGGATAGTAGAGTCAATAGCCCCGGATATTTATGGGTACACTGAGATAAAGAAGGGGATTGCACTCCAGCTTTTTGGAGGGACAAGGGATAAGGTTGCGAAGGGAGGAATGGTGATGAGGGACGACATCCACATCCTTCTCGTTGGAGACCCCGGGCTGGCAAAAACAAGGTTTTTACAATCAGTGGGTGTTCTTGCACCAAAAAGCATATACGTAAGCGGAAAGAGCGTCACGGGTGTAGGGCTTACTGCGAGCGCAGAAAAGGATGAACTCGGAGAAGGAGGATGGACCTTGAAGGCTGGGGCGCTCGTGCTAGCTTCTGGAGGAATCGCATGCATAGATGAATTTGATAAGATAAGCGATGAGGAAAGAGGGGCTCTGCACGAGGTAATGGAAAGCCAAACCGTGAGCGTGGCAAAGGCTGGAATAGTTGCAAAGTTTAAAGCTAAAACCGCGATCATCGCGGCCGCGAACCCAACATTTGGAAGGTTTCAGCAGGAGAAAAGCATCCCAAGTCAGTTCAATATTCCCCCATCCCTCCTTTCAAGGTTTGACCTCATCTTCCCAATAGTGGACATACTCGATACTGCAAAGGATGAAAAGCTTGCTACCTATATTCTGGAGCAGCACATGCAGGCAACAGATAAAACAATAGAAACACCCGGGCCTCCTATAGAAAAAGAACTTTTGAGAAAGTACATAGCATATGCAAGGAGGAATGTAAGGCCTAAACTTACAAAGGAGGCAGCAGACCTTATAAAAGAATTTTATGTTGAGTTGAGAAGGTTCAGCCAAAAACAGGGTAGTGTAGCAATAACCCCAAGGTATCTTGAAGGTCTTGTGAGGCTGGCTGAGGCAAACGCAAAAATGAGGCTTTCAAACAATGTTGAGAAGAGGGATGCTGAATCGGCAATCTCCCTCATGAGGTACGTGATGGAGAAAACCATGACAGATGAAACCGGGAAGTTGGATGTGGACATAATAACCACTGGAAGGGATAAAAAAGAGAGGGATAAAGCCCATATGGTGCTTGATATAATAAGGGAGTTGAACTCAAAATTTGATGAAGTAGAAATCAATCTCATATATGAGGAGGCAGAAAAATACGATATTGAAAGGAGTAAGGTCGATAGAGTAATTGAAGAGTTGCACACAAAGGGTCTGCTCCATCATCCAAGTGGGAGGGAAGGGTACATAAGGCTTGCAGAGAGGGGTTAGCTTGATTAAAAAAATCTTTTTTCTTTTCCTCGCTGCACAGGTTTTAGGAATGTATGCGGGTGCATTCATAACTGAGGATGCAAAAACAAATGAGATCATAAAGGAGATGAGGATAGTTGAGGAAGGGGAGTCTCCTCTTGCGTCCCTTCAGATAATGTTCTACATCCTAATTGGTGCTGGAATAATGATGGTTCTGATAAAATTTTACAAAGGAAGAACGATGTTCAGGTTTATTGAGTTTGCGGTTGTTTCCATGGCAACCTCAATAGTTGTTTATTCTTTTATCCGCCCTTTTTTGAGTGTTGAGGCTGCGATGGTTCTTTCTGTTTTTCTCGGGCTTTTTCTTGCGACCGTTCGGCTGATTACAAACAGATGGAAAAATCTCTTTGCTGTTGTTTCAACAGCCGGGGCCGGGGCTGTTTTCGGGTTCTCCCTTTCTTTGGGCGCCGCTTTTCTTTTTCTCATCCTCTTAACCATCTATGATTACATAGCGGTTTTCAGAACAAAACACATGATAACGATGGCTGATGAGATGATAAAAAAGGACATTGCCTTCACTATTTCCGAGGAAAGGGAAGTAGTTGTTGAGGGAAAACCAAGAAAGGAGAGGGTGGATATAGGAACAGGGGATTTCCTCGCACCCATAATGGTTGAGGTTGCAGCGTACAAAATGGGAATCTGGGCCATGCTAATTGGGTTCATCGGTGCACTCTTCGGTTTTGTGATAATGATCTTCATGCTCTACAATCAGAGAAAAACAATTCCAGCAATTCCACCAATCGCCCTTGGGATCGCACTCGCTTACGGGGTTTCTATGGCAGTGTCATACCTTATTTGATAATCCTTAAATCAAGCACAACCTGTACAATTCTAGGGGCAAAAGGCCGGACTATCCTTTTTTCAACTATTTTGTAGCTATTTTCTGGTAGGTATCGTTTAACTTTATCCTCTGCCTCATCGAAAGGAAAGGGAAGGGAGGCAAATGTGTAGAAATGGACTATAGTGCCGTTCTTCGCAACCCTATAAACATCCTTTAAGAAGTGCTCCCCGCCTCTTGGAAGGGGCATGAGAATCCTGTCTGCCCATCCCTGAAACCTCTTTTCCTTAAGAACCTCTGCTACATCGCCTTCAATAACCTCAAAATCCAAGTTATTCAGTTTCATGTTTTTCTTCATATATTTCACTGCCTCTGGGTTTATCTCAATAGCGACGATCTCTGTTTCTGGTTTTTGTTTCTTTATAACGAGTGGAAAAGGGCCTATACCTGCAAAAAGCGCAAGGACTTTTTCTCCTTTTTTAACCTTTCTCGCAACCCTTGCCCTTTCATAGCTCAAGCGCGGGGAGAAATAAACCTTTGCAACATCCATATGCATCTTCACGTTGTTCTCCTTGTAGATTGTTGTGGTTTTTCTTTTTCCGGCGATATGCTTGAACTCCCTTACCCTAAACTCCCCTGCCATCGGCCCGGCTTTTTTCAGAACGGTTTTAACATTCGGATGGATTTTCATTATGGCCTTTCCTATCTCTTTCTCCTTCTCGCTCAAAGCATCCGGAACCTCAACTATGGCGATGTCTCCGATTATATCGAATGAGGAAAGGATTCCCTTTGCGTATATCCCCATCTCCTCAAGCGCCTCTTCAAGGGAGGTGGGCCTGCGAACGGATTTCTTAAAGCTCACATCAACAATCTCCCCACCCTTTATCCTAACCTCTTTTTTCAGCGGAAAGAAAACGAAATCACCGGTTGAAAATGGGATAAAGTCTTTTGAGAGTGCATCCTCAGCAATCAACCTTTTTCTTATCTTTTCAGCCTTCTCTTTTTTTACTTTTATTCCTATCATTCGATCACTATCGCCGGCTTCATGGGAAGCGCCTGCCTTGCCTTCTCATGCTTTCCTTCCTCTTCGCTGAGAACAAAAACCTCTGCCCCAAACTCCTTTGAAAGGAATTCCCTTGCTTCCTTTATGTGCTCAAACTCTGAGTGGAATGAGATGGAGGGAGGAAGGGAGTGAACCCTCTTCATAAGATTTTTGGCCATCTGCTGAAGGGATGCAGGATCCATTATCCCTTTTGCAGCCTTCATAAATTCGCCCATGTTCTTTTTTTCCCTTAAAATTTCATACGCCTTCCTTTTATTTTCACCGGCAACATAAACATAAACCTTCTTTGGCTTTTTCCCTATTATACTTGAGATGTTCTCGACATCCTCCTTGATGGAAACCAAGACCTCCTCAGCCCTTTCAAGCTCCTCATCTATGAGCCTTTCATCCGGTGAAGGGAACCTCTCGAGGCTCACGAATGTTTTGTTTCCCAATGCATGCCACACCTCCTCTGCAAAGTAAGGGATGAATGGGGAGATCACAATGGGCCAGACCTCAAAAAATCCTTTCAGGCCTACGGACGGGGAGCGTTTCAGGTACCACACAAGGTCTTTGTGCATATCATAAAACCACTCAAGGGCAATCTGCCTTAACTCGAACCTTTCATAAAGGGTTCTTACATTCCTGAGTTTTCTGTGAAGCCTTGAGAGAAGCCACCTTCCAGCCCTGCTCCCATCCTCTTTTTTTCCATACTTCAAAAGGTCGTAGAAGAATGCAATCCTGGATTTTATACCATCAGCAACAGCCCTGTTAAAGTCAGTATCCTGCAAAAGTTCTGCACCGCTGACAACAGAAAGCCTTATCACATCAGCCCCGTATTCTTTCACAGCCTTTCTTAATGGAAGGATGTTCCCCATGCTCTTGCTCATCTTCTTTCCTTCCATGAGCACGAACCCATTAACAACAATCTGCCTTGGCCAGTATTTCTCTGGAAGAACAGCAACATGGTTCATGACAAAAAAAGGAAGATGGTTTTTGATAAGGTCAGCACCGCTGTGCCTTGAATCCAACGGATACCAATACTCGAACTCCTTTCTTAGCTCGAGCGCTTTTTTGTTTTTTCCTTTTCCAAAGAAAAGCGTATCGAAAAACTCTTCTGTAAGCTCTTCTGGTGGGATGTCTTTTATCCTGTGGGAGATTGTATAGAACATCATGTAGAGGGTGGAGTCGCTAAGAGCCTCTATCATCTGGCCATCTGCAAAAGGGAAGGGTGTTCCCAACCCCCTTGCCCTTGTGCATGCCTTTTCCTTAAACCAATCGATTGCAATAAGCATGTCCTTTCTTTCCTCTTCCGGAATGATGCTCATCCTCTCCATCCATTTCTTTGCCCTCTCCTTCCACTCCGCATCCCCATAGTTTATGAACCACTGGTCCTTTACTATCTTAACGATAACCCTATCCCCAGCACGGCTGAGGATCGGGCCGTTTGCAATGTGCCAGAATGTGAAAGCATTTCCCTGATCTATCAGGTCCTGCTTTATCCTCTCTTTTGCTTCTATGGCGAGCATGCCGGCATAAGGAGAAACAACCATCCTTCCTTCATGCGCTTCTGCTTTGTATACTATCTTTGTAGCCTCTTCTGCCTTCGGGTCGTTTTGATCCTTCACCCCAAGCTTTTCCACGATCTCCTTCGCAGGGTATTTTCCATAACCCTTTACCTCAATAACCTGCTTGAGCTCCTCCTTTCCCAAATCCCGCATGGCAAGATAGTCCAGGGGTGCATGGGCAGGAACGCTCATTACCATCCCTGTTCCCTCTGCAGGATCAACGAATGTTGCCGGGTAAATTGGCACCTCATCCCCGAGCGGCGAAACACAACTCTTCTCTATAAAATAATTTCCATCCATCTCCTCCACTGCCTTCATCTCTCTCTGCTCCTTCAGAAACTCGTACGCATCCTTTGTGAGGTAGAGGAACTCTCCATTGCACTCTACCTTAACATGTCTTGCATTCGGGTTTACCCATACATTTGTAACACCATAGAGGGTTTCTGGCCTGTAAGTGGAGACGATGATGAACCCATCCTCAAACCTGAACTTTATCGCAACAACCTCCTCAAGCTCAGGGTCGATGTCTCCCTTTGTATCATGAGCCCCAACAGCGCTGTTCAGCTTCTTGCTCCACGGAACCGGGTGCTCGCCTTTTATAAGCAATCCCCTTTCCTTTAGCTTCCTGAACTGCCATTCTATGAACTTGTTGAAATGCTTATCGAATGTGTAGAACTTTCTTCTCCAATCTATGCTGAAACCCATCTCCTTCATCCCGGCCTCTATCTCTCTGCTGAAATACATCACAAGGTCTTCAGGGTTTGTGAGGGACTTTGCCTTTTCATAAGGAATCCCGTATATCCTCTCAAATATTTCAAGGATTTCTCTATCCCCTTCCCTTATTCTCTCTGCCATCGCAAGGATTGGTGTGCCGGTCACGTGGAAGCCCATGGGAAAAAGAACATTATACCCTAAAAGCCTGAGGTAGCGGGCGTATATATCTGTAGTGGTGTATGTTCTTGCATGGCCTATGTGCTGTGGGCTGTTTGGGTATGGGAAGGCAGCGGTTATGAATTTCTTCTCCTTTTCTGAAGGGTCTGCACAGAATACCTTTGCCTTTTCCCATTCTTCCATCCACTTTTTTTCTATAACGCTGAACTCGTACATATGGATCGGTTATGCTTTAGTGAAATAGGTTTTTATTTCTTATGAAAGAAATGTAGAGGGGATAGGATGAAAAAATTCGTTCTTGATACGAGTGTTTTCGTAAACCCCCAGGCAAGGGGGGAGCTCGGAAAAAGTGCGGATGAGGCAGTGGATAACTTCATAAAGCTTGCGAAGAAAGCAAAGGGGATGGAGTTCTACATGCCACCATCTGTTTTCGCTGAGCTCAGCCATTTTTGCACAAACACAGACAAGCTTTCGCTCTATGTTAAAAAAAGGGCGCCGAATATATACGCCATCTATGTTCCTGCTGCTGTTGTGTACACATTCATAGATGATGTCAGGAAAAGGGTGAATAAGGGGCTTAGGATTGCTGAGCAGTTCGCCATAGATAACAGGCCGGATAATGATGCGAAGCTCAGGGCTTTGAGGGAGAAATACAGGGAAGCTATGCGTGCTGGAATAGTTGACAGCAAAGAGGATTTTGAGCTTATCCTTCTTGCAAAGGAGATTGATGGAACGGTTGTGACGAGTGATGAGGGGATAATCTCACTTGCAACTGCCCTTGGATGCGAATACCTGGAAGGGGAGAAGCTAGAGAAGATTATGAAAAAAAAGCACTAATCCTGAATTGCATACCCAGAGAGAAACCTTCTCAACTTCTCGGTTGTTTTTCTGTATATTTTTGAAAACCTTACCCCAATCCTGTTCCCTTCCTTCCACTTATAAACATCAGAAATCTCAATCTCCTTGCTCTTTTTAAGCACGGAGTAGATGGCGTTCCAGGTCTCTTCTTTTTCTACAAACACCCTAAACTCCTCCCTCACTACTCCTTCTTTTTTTAACTGTTTTATTCCCTCAAGCAGAGAGGAGTAGAATGCATCCCCAAGCCTTTTCTTATACTCTTCTACATCCATCCCAAACTCCTCTAAGAAAAGGGCACTTCTGAAAACCCTCTGGTTGAAGAAACCAACGGGCATGTCAAAAACAAACCTTGCATTCTGCCTTATGTCTTCTATATCGGCATTTGGGGTGACGTACTTTACAGCCTCTTTTCCTGAGAGTGCCTTTATCACCATCCCCTCGCTTTTCCCTTTATTGAGAAAGGATGCAATCTCCCTTAGTTTTTTCCATGGCTCTTCGCTTTTTCTGAATTTCCCAAGGAAAGGAACTTGAAGAAGGTTGTACTCCTTTATGAGTTTTTGCTTTTCATCAAATGGAAGGATGGTTTTTTCCTTCATGAAATCAAAAACATAAAACCTGAAATCAAACCCATCAGTAGGTGGAGTGAATGGGGTGTTTCCAACCATCTCCCCGCAAACAACTATCCCCGGGTTTTCTTTAAAGAATTCCTTAAGGAAGGAAAGCTTTTCAGAGGCATATGGCTCTATCTTTCCAGCCCTTGTGAAAGCAAAGACCTCTCCCCCTACCATCGCTACCCTTACATTATACCCATCTATCTTTTCTTCAACAGAAAACCCATCTTCCTTTATGTTTCTCTTTATTCCCTCCTCAAGCGTGAATATCCTCTTTATGTGGGGGTAGCCATGGATGATGGTGTTCTTGAAAAAAACAGTTCCTGCAAGGTAGCCTTTAAAATCATCCTTCAACCTTGTGTAGCCATCTTCCTTTGCAAGTTTTTTTGATGGGATTGCCATAATTCTGTAAGAGAATAACATTTTAAATATGAAACGTCAAAATAGGAATGTGAATGGAAGGAAGGAGCTTATTGAGGCAGGGCTCTTGCTTGTAATTTTAACCATGAGTTTTTTTGCCTCAACCTACCTTGCCTCTGGAGGTTTCAGGATTAGTATAGAGAGTGGAGAGGTGTACATCACAGAAAAAGGGGACTTTGTGTTTGCAAAAAAACTAATTTATTTTCCAAACCCAAAGAGTGGGTATGAGATAGTTGCAGAGAACATCGGGAACGAAAGCAAAAACGTAACCATTGTTTTGGATTATTCTGGCGAGATAGAGAACACAAGCAAGCCGGTTTATGCAAACGGCTCCATTATTCTCTGGAACGAATCTTTTATGGAAAAAGAAAGCAAAAAGCTTTTTGTTGTTGGAAAAAATCTTAGTATAGAGAAGCCAAGGGTTTTCACAACATATTACATAGTAAGCGAAAGGAACGAGACAGAGGAGAGGGTAGTGATCGAGGAGAAGAAAGAGCCAACAGTTGTGATAGAGAGGAGGAGCTATTTTCCTGCTGGAAGTGGGGAGAAAACAAGGGAGATCCTAACCCCTTCATATAACATCACCCGGGAGATAAAGGTTGATTTCCCAACATTCCTGGCTTTTATAGTCGGGCTTTTTTTGCTTGCTGTTCTTTCAACAACAACATCCATGCTCAAGAAAAAGGAAGAGGGTGAGGAAGAAGGGCCAAAGCCTGAGAAACGCGTTCCAAGGATATTTATACAGAGCAGGTATCCTGAAGAAGAGGTAAAGGAGGCAGAAAGGTTAAATTATGAGGAGTAGTTCAGGATGGTCCTTAGTTACCATGGAACATTCTTCCATCCAAGCTTGTTTGCAATAAAATTCGAGGTTATATGGAGGAGGAATGTAAGGATGAAGATAAAAAGTAAGTACGGGTAGGAGTAAATCTCTTCAGGGAGGAATGGGTAGGCAAAGAGAAGGGCAAAGAGGATAAAAAGGAAGGAATCGAAGAATGCATAGCTTCCTGGCTTTGAACCTATTCTTCTTTTTATGAAGCTTCCTAAAAGGTCTCCGAACATTGTTCCAAAGGAGAGGAAAAAGGCTGAGAGAACATGCTGAAACGGAGGGATAATCGGGTGGAAAAGGGCCAGAACATCTCCTACGAGAAGCCCTGAGAACAAGCCTGCAAAAAAACCCCTTATCGTTTTGTTTTCTCCGAAAATTCTTTTTTTATCTATGAAATTTTTTCCAAGATCTATGGGTGCTCCTCCTCCCAGTAGAACTGGAACTGCATTCGCAACATACGCTGGAAGGATGAGTAGGAGGAATGTTAGAAGGTCAAGCATGCTTTTTTTTGAAAAGAAAGATTTTTAATCCCTGTTTCAATCCTACATTAGTCTTGTTCTAACGCTCAGGGGGTGATAAAATGCAGTTGGATGTAGAGCTTGTTTCAATCCTACATTAGTCTTGTTCTAACGAGTTAGCTCGATATACACTAAAGTTTTTTAAGAGCGAGTTTCAATCCTACATTAGTCTTGTTCTAACAGTTAGCGCGATACACACTAAAGTTTTTAAAAAACGAGTTTCAATCCTACATTAGTCTTGTTCTAACGAGGTGGTTGTGATGGAGGAAGAAACAAAAGTTAATAGTTTCAATCCTACATTAGTCTTGTTCTAACAGAATACATAGACAATGCAGCAGAAAATAACGCCGAGTTTCAATCCTACATTAGTCTTGTTCTAACAAAAATAAAATAGTGTATGTAAAAGAGTACATAAAAGGTTTCAATCCTACATTAGTCTTGTTCTAACGGTAAACATAAAGTATGAAGTATGGGAAAAATTAAAAGTTTCAATCCTACATTAGTCTTGTTCTAACGCATTTCTTCCGCTCAAAATAACATTTCCTACCACGGTTTCAATCCTACATTAGTCTTGTTCTAACACTATCACTCTAGAGAGAGACGATGTGTTTAAAAAGTTTCAATCCTACATTAGTCTTGTTCTAACTCCCCCAATTAACCTTTGCGAATACGGAGAATAGTAGTTTCAATCCTACATTAGTCTTGTTCTAACCTGACCTTGTTAACGACAAAAACGCTTTAGCATTTCTCAGTTTCAATCCTACATTAGTCTTGTTCTAACACGAATGACCCATCTGTTTTTCCTTTGCTCCAGATAAGTTTCAATCCTACATTAGTCTTGTTCTAACCATCCGTTGAATAATGACGTAGCATGAGTGAATATTGGTTTCAATCCTACATTAGTCTTGTTCTAACTTCGCTCTTGTTCGCTCTTGTTCGCTTCTCGTCGTGAGTTTCAATCCTACATTAGTCTTGTTCTAACTTTCAGAATAGCGATAATGATTATAATGATGTAAAGGTTTCAATCCTACATTAGTCTTGTTCTAACAAATTCTGGCGAACAAAAAAATATTTTTGGTGCGATGTTTCAATCCTACATTAGTCTTGTTCTAACGAGCTTGAGTGAGATAAGCAGGGAAACGGGCATAAACGTTTCAATCCTACATTAGTCTTGTTCTAACCTAGAGTTTATATAAAACTCATTTTGTGTTAGATCTGTTTCAATCCTACATTAGTCTTGTTCTAACTTTTTTTATGACGGGGGCTGTGGCGGAGTGGTTTTTTGTTTCAATCCTACATTAGTCTTGTTCTAACCAAAAATGAAATGGAGGAAATAAAAAATGTAGGAGCGAGTTTCAATCCTACATTAGTCTTGTTCTAACGACGCAAAAGTAATCATGCTAGAAAAAGAGAATGAGCGTTTCAATCCTACATTAGTCTTGTTCTAACCCAATAATGTTATACAACCTTCAGCGCCATTTTCAAAGTTTCAATCCTACATTAGTCTTGTTCTAACTTTGGAAAAAGGAGTAGCAGAAACGAGTGTGGTGAAGGGTTTCAATCCTACATTAGTCTTGTTCTAACGAGCTCGCAGATTTTTTTAAAACTTTAGTTGATCTAAGGTTTCAATCCTACATTAGTCTTGTTCTAACAGTAATAATATGGGGTGGTAAAATATGGCATCACATGTTTCAATCCTACATTAGTCTTGTTCTAACTTTCCCCGTCCTCCTTTGTATTCGGTACGACTTGCTCTGTTTCAATCCTACATTAGTCTTGTTCTAACTGTATATAAAAGAGTGAGCGTGATAAACTATGAAGCTGTTTCAATCCTACATTAGTCTTGTTCTAACCGATTCATGAAGGCAATTACTGCGGCAAAAATTGGGTTTCAATCCTACATTAGTCTTGTTCTAACTGTATATAAAAGAATAACTAAAAGAGCGTGATGATATGGT